>LWDU01035183.1_pt1 | contig 166253 bp, 159 predicted proteins | sample 727161 | NCBI WGS metagenome assembly LWDU01 (sample SAMN04566230, study PRJNA314399) | hydrothermal vent metagenome | isolation source: deep sea hydrothermal plume seawater | place: Mexico: Gulf of California, Guaymas Basin | collected 2004-07-11
TAACTGGCGGGTGGAATGCGACCCCTGCATGATCCGGTAGCTGCTCCTGATCCGTTTCTAACCTGAAATCTGGATCAAAGCGTCTTCTGATACGTTTGTTCATACTGTCACCTAGTTGTCCTTGAGATGATAATATCACCTCCAATTAGGTGGCCAAATTAACTATGCCACTACACCTGAACCAAACTCATTGCAGCGAGAACTTAGCGCCAAGCAATGCTCTCACCGACGCTCGAGTCGGTTTGCCTCGTACTTAAGTTTTTTGGCGTTACTTCTATCTGCTTTTTCCGCTCTCTTTTTCTTCTTTCGTTCATTTTTTTCAGTTACGATCTTCATCGCCTCAAGTTTCGTTAGACTAGGATGTTTAGCGAGTAGCTCTTCGACCCTTTCGTCAATCTTGGTCATTGTTGACCTCAAAATTTGTAAGTTTAGATATTACAAGTGTTTGCTTGCTACCGGAATGGAAAGAGGCATAACACAGCGTTAAGGCGCCGCCGATTTGACGCGAAGCGGCAAATGGGTGGTCGCAGTGAGCGAATGCGAACGACTTCAATGCCATGTTATGCGACCTACAGTGACGCACATTCAGATATCGACATTAGCTTTTAGTGGGTAACGTTCAGGATTGGTGATCGAATCTAAGCCCAAGTCGATATCGAGATCTGGCCAATGATAGCTACCAGGATGTTCTTCAATTACATTTAGGATCTGCTCTACAGTGCCTTTCTTGAACCAAGGGAATTGATCAAATGGGAGGAAGTGTTCTTCATCGCTTGCTAGTACCCATATCCCATCTGGGGAGATATCAGTTACCGCGATCACCGAAGTGTTTTTTCCACGCTGTGATGAGCTCATCGCTGTGTACCGTTACGATTCGTTGGACTTCATGTAATTGTACATCTGAAAGTCGATAATTTCTTGCAATTTCGATCTGTGGCTCAAGCCATAGCTTGGCTTCACCGTCTGGTGATCTCACATGAACATGCATGCGTGATTCTTCAAGCGAAAAGAAGAAAAACTTGTACCCTTTCTCTCTAAAAACTGTTGGGGTCATGTCGCCTCAGGTGCATAACGTTCCGCTAAAGGGCGCATAGCAGCTTCGCTGCGAAGCGTCCCGGCCGAAGGCGATTTCAGCGGCTTGTTATAAACTGTCTTCATTGTGGCCATTCCTTTCGCACAGTCCATTTTCCTTGTAGCAGTGTAAGACTCAAACCGCAATTTTGGCACTGTTGTGGTGCCTGCCAAGTTGGAGGGTACCAACCTTTAACACCGAACCACCAGGTAGAAATCGGTTTTAAGAAATGTTCACCACATCTCGGACACACCAGTTTCCCATGAGTTTGAGCTAGCCAGCTACCCAGTAAGCCGAATGTAACTAGATTGATACCAAATAGGTAGGGATTTGGATAGATAGTGACCAAAGCAATGTTCACTCCCATCCACGCACCCGTAGATTTCCAAAAAGAAGCTGCGCATTTTGAACGTGTAGAGGCTATCTCTCTAAGACCTTCCAAGTAGTCAGTCTCAGCGTTCAAGGCTTATAACGTCTTTAATAAAGAGTGCGCGTAGCGCATCTCCTTGATTTGTTTGTTATGTGCGTTCATTCACTTGCCACAACAGTTGTCCTTCTCGACTTCACCCTACAGATAATATTTTCTATTCTTACGCGGTTATATCTTTGGAGCATGGCTGGATAAGCGTTAAAAAACCAAACGAAAGCTCCGACATAAACTGTTGCATACCTACCTTCGACTAAAGCTACAATAATCCCGTATGTCAACAAAATTGCTACCGGGAAATGCATAGCTTCATTTCTTCTCGTTTTCTTCTCAAAGACTCTTAGCCCTTCCGTGCTTGTGTCACAAATAAAGTAGTTATTTCCCTTATTGTTTTCTAGTCCAAAAAAGTGTCCAAAACCCACAACAGCTTTCCTGAACATCCCGACTCCGAGAAACTCATAAATTTTTCCATCTTTCCATTTTTCAATGCTCTTGGGTCGAAAATACAAATCTAATACATTCTGCCCCAGTCCAATTCTTTTTGAATCAGCCGCAGCAATTTCATGTCCTTGTGGCCTTCTCATAAGTAACTCGTAGGAGAAAGTGAAACTATTCAGCAAACGCTATTATGCACATAACACCACAATAAGCGGCGCGGAGCAGCTTTGCTGCGGAGCGTCCGAGCGAGTGAAACGAGCGGCTTGATTGTCATGTTAGGCATTACCAATTTTTTGATCAATATATTTTTGCTAATCTGGATGGAAGTCGCTTTTTGCATTGTCCCACCATTTAATTACCCCCGGAGACATACAGTAGTGATCAAAAAAGTTACTCCAATAGTCCCATATTTCACTCCCAGTAAGTCCTCTTTGGTTTTGAACAAAATATGTATAGTGGCCTTCAAAAGCCGAACGAGTCAAAATCTCATACTTTGTGGATTCTTGAGGGTCAAGGTCTAGCCCCTTATTACCTTTCCGTTGAATCTCAATAAGATCAGGATGATCAAATAAAATTTGCCTAGTAACCGTCACATGGTCATTTGAAGTGATTTCGTTTGTAGCTCTCAAAAAGGCGGTGTTTTCTTGTATGAAGCGTGAGTTGTCTCTTACTTGAAAAGCCAAGTAGATGAGGGAGAAGACCACTCCGATAGATGCGATAAATTCCCCTATGTTGCCCAGATCTTCTAATGACATAGTTTGTTGCCTAACAAGATAGTAGCTGGAAAAAAATCAGTATACTCCGGAATTCCTTGATTTCTGTTGTAGTCTCAATCATTTAAAAAGCTCTCTGGTCTTATCTTGCTATTTTTGGCCGCCTATCTGGAAGTAAACGCGGCGTTGTCGCAGTCTACTCTGGATAAGCACGGATATCCTGCCGCCTATCTTACTAACCTCACTCATCAAAATATGATCTCGCACGAACTTAATGGCCTTTAGATGCTGATTACTCAGCCACCATTCGATCACACTATTCTCATGAATTCCAAATTACTTGATCAGCTACGTCATACCATTCGCGTTCGTAACTACAGTATCAGAACCGAACAAGCCTATGTGCAATGGGCAAAACGAATCATCTTGTTTCACAATAAGCGTCACCCGAAAGACATGCATGATACGGAGGTAGTTGAGTACCTTACACATCTGGCGGTAAATTGAAATGTCGCAGCTAACACTCAAAACCAGGCGCTCAATGCTCTCGTGTTCCTGTACAAGAACGTTATCGACAGCCCTCTTGGAGATATATCCGCCGATGCCAGAGCCAAGAAACCTCAGAAGCTGCCAGTTGTGCTAAGCCAGGAAGAGGTCAAAACGCTATTGATTCGATTGCAAGGCATCCACCTGATCATCGCGGCACTCCTGTACGGATCGGGTCTTCGACTGATGGAATGTTTACGTTTGAGAGTAAAGGATATCGACTTTCACTACCATTGCCTTCATGTTCATGATGGAAAAGGCGCTAAAGACAGAATCGTTACGCTTCCAGTGCAGCTTCACCAAACAATCTCAAGTCACCTACACCGCACACAAATGCTTCATACCGCTGACCTGGAAAAAGCATTAGGCAGCGTTTACCTACCCACCGCATTAACAAGAAAGTATCCCAGAGCAGCTAAAGAATGGAAATGGCAATACGTTTTCCCGGCATCTAAGATCAGCACCGATCCTCGCTCAGGAGAAATAAGACGCCATCACATCGATGCGAGCGCCTTCCAGAAAGCCATTCGCCGTGCAGTGATTGCTTCGAATATTACAAAACCTGCCAGCGCACATACGCTACGGCATTCTTTTGCAACTCATGCTCTGCAGAATGGGATGGATATCCGTACTGTACAACAACAACTAGGGCATTCTTCCGTGGAAACGACTGAAATTTATACCCATGTGCTTAAGCGCGGCGGGCATATGGTTCGAAGCCCATTGGAGGATATTTTTCCGAGCCCGGACGATCTAGCGAATCAATTCAAGTGACCACTCTTTGTTCAGATGGATGAATACTCATGCACAAAATCAACTAGCGTTTTTACATTATCGACGGGTGTCTCGGGAATAATCCCGTGGCCGAGATTAAAGATATGACCACTGCGGCCACTCACTTCGTCAAGCAGCACGCGGGCTTTCGTCTTGACAGCCTCCCTTGTCGCACATAACACAATCGGGTCTAAATTGCCCTGCACAGCGGTAATGCCAACTTCGTCCCAGGTTTTAGTTAAAGGCGATCGCCAATCCAAGCCCAGTACATCACCGCCAGCCTTCGCCATTAATCCTGTCAGTTGCGGGTTGCCAGTACCAAAATGAATCACAGGCACCGTGCCGCTAATCGCCTGCATCAGTCGCGCTGTATGAGGCATAACATACTCCTTGTAATCATTGGGGGAGAGGCAGCCAACCCAGCTATCAAACAGTTGCACCGCCTGTACGCCAGATTCGATCTGGTAGTTCATGTAGTCGATCACACAGGTGGTGATCTTTTCCATCAATGTATGCCAGGCACCTGTGTCCCCATACATCATCTGTTTGACGAACACATAGTTGCGGGAGCCCTTTCCTTCGATGGCATACGAAGCCAGCGTGAACGGTGCTCCACCAAAACCAATCAGGGGAATATCACCAGGTAATTCATTTCGAATCAGCCGAATGACATCACCGATGTATGGCATCGCGTCGGCTGCGGGTACAATTCGCATGGCGTCGATAGCATCATGGCTTCGCACAGGGTTTTCGATATTGGGTCCAACACCCGGGATGTAATCCAGCAACAAGCCCATGGGCTCAAGAATAGGCAACAGGTCGGCAAACATAATGGCAGCATCCACGCCGAGAATTCTCTGTGCATCAAGCGTCGCCCTGGCAGCAAGTTCAGGCGTCTTGAAGAAATCCAGACTACTGGTGTCTCCCTTAACGGCATGATATTCAGGCATATACCGGCCGGCTTGCCGATTCAGCCAAATGGGGGTGTAGTCAGTTTTTTCACCCCGGCAAGCTTTCAGAAATGTGGAGTTTTGCAGTTCTTCGTTCATGGGACTCGTCGCTGTTACGCAATAATGAAAACCATATATTATACATCAACGGTCACAGCAACAGACTGTCTTATGCTGCGGATTCTTTTTGTTTTAGCTCAAGCTTATAAATAGATGTTTCAACTTTGGCTATTAGCTCGCGTGCTTTTTCAATGTCAATCAATGCAGGGTTCATACTCACCTGTAAGCCTTTGATACCCTGCTCCAAAAAACAAAATGGTGATTCTGCTCTTTCTCCCACTACCAGGTAATTTTCTATGGGTCGTTTGATTCCTTTAACTTCTACCGGTACCTGCTCAGCACATCGCAACTGATCCGAAATCAACCTAAAGGTGTTAAGTGATATTAATATACCATCCCTGCATGCCTTGCCTTCAAGGCGGCTGGCAATATTTACGGTACTGCCGATCGCCGTATAGTCCATGCGATCTTCAGAACCGAAATTACCCACCGCGCAATAGCCGGTATGGATGCCAATACGAATATGCAGGTCACTGAATATCCCGTCCTGCCTCCATTTAATACGCAGGCAATTCAGGCTGCGTCGCATTTCCAGTGCCATGCGGACACAACAAAGCGCATCTTTCCTGGTTCCCAGGGATTCATGGTCACCAAAAAAGACCATGATGCCATCTCCCATGAACTTATCGACCGTGCCGCCGTGTTCGATCGCGATCTGTGCCATGGTGTTAAGGTATTCATTCAGAATGGCAGTAACAGTTTCTTCTTCAAGGTCGTCCATGAGTGATGTAAAGCCTTCAATATCAGAAAAGAATACGGTTAGACGCCGTCGATTGGTCTGCATATTCTGTCGACTGGTCTCGATAGAAGAGAAAACCTGGGGCGCTACATAACGCTTTAAGTAATCCGTTAGACCCGCCAGCTTTTCATGTTGCTGGCTTGCGGTACGACGAGACTTGTCCATATTGGCGGTGAATCTGAAGCCCATGAATCCCACCATGCAACTATGGCAAAACAAGAGGAAGGCGCACAAACTATTGGTTAATGCAGATCCAGAGTATTGGGCGTCGGCACCCAGCAACCAGCCCGTCACCGCAACGAGCACGACGATAAGCAGGTTAATCGCGAGGACTCGCGGGTGGGCAATAATGAGCGTGCTAAGTGCGAGGGGAATAAGAAAACTCAACGAGGCAAACAGATAAAACCCGTTTGCAATAATCAGGCAGCCAACCAGCAAACTGTCAGCGCATAAACTGAACCTCGCACCAGTGGCGGAGTTGAACCGTAACCCCGTCACCCAGTAAATCAGGTGAGGGTAACAAGTCAGCAGAGTTACCAGTGACAATATCGGCAAGGAAAGCTGCATCTCACCCGGGTACTGACTCAGGGTGATTAAAACCGTCAACCCGAATGCTGCAATCCGCGGTCGGTACAGGGTTTTTACCAGATAATGAAAATGGTCTGTCTTCAGGTCTTGAATCGGCATGCATGCAGTTTGTATGATGCTGTGTTGCTCCGAAATCAGATCCGACCGGGTTGGTTGTGAGAATGTCGCGGCAGCTTTTGTGAGACTTTTACCCGTAGCAACCCGTGGCTAAAACTCAACAACGTCCATTGGCACGACCTGCTCTACCTCTAACTCGTAATCAACGCCATCAAAGTCAAACCCATGCATCTGTAAAAAAGCCGCCCGGTAACCTTCAAAATCCGAAATTTCAGTCAAATTTTCATCCGACACGCTGGACCAGCGCTGTTTCACAAAATCCTGGATCTCATCACGCAACTCCCAGTCATCCAGACGGATTCTGCCCTGCTCATCCAGGTCTCCCGCTTTGTCGCCGAGCGCGCTGCCGCTAAACAGCCGCGTCGTGAACAACCGGGTGGTTTGTTCAATACTTCCTTCATGGGTGCCTTTCTCTTTCATAATCTTAAACAGCAGCGACAGGTAGATCGCCATACCGGGGATAGCGGAAGACGCCTGGGTCAACAAACCTTTCATAACTGCCACATAAGCGTTGCCGTTGATACCGGCCATGGGCTCAGCCAGTGCTTTGGCTGCTCGGTCCAGATCTTCCTTGGCGCGGCCAATAGTGCCGTGATAATAAATCGGCCAGGTCGCCTCACCACCCAGGTAAGTATAATTCGTGGTGATACAACCATCCGCAAGAACATCAGCAGCCAGCAGCTCTTTGATCCACTGCTCCCAATCGTCACCCCCCATAACCTGCACTGTTTCTGCAATCTCTTCCTCCGAAGCGGGCATAAGGCTAATGGGTCGCAATGTTGCGGTGTTAAAATCAACCGTTGCGCCTTCAAAAGGTTCGCCGATGGGTTTCAACGTGTTCTTAACCACAGACCCATCAGCCAATTGCCTTGCAGGCGCGGCGAGTGAGTAAACCACCATATCTACTTTGCCCAGGTCTTTTTTTATTAGATCAATGGTGGCTTGCTTTAATTCAGCGGAGAAGGCATCACCATTTATGTTAGTTGCATACAATCCCGCGGCTTGGGCTAAGCGCGTGAACGCTGCAGACTTGTACCAACCCGCCGAGGCCGTGCGTTTTTTCACCGCAGGGCGTTCAAAGAACACACCGATGGTTGCAGCCCCCGAACCGAATGCCGCACTAATCCTTGTGGCTAATCCATAGCCACCGGATGCGCCAATGACCAGTACCTTTTTGGGTCCATTGGTCAACGGGTCCTGGGATTCGACGTGGGCGATCTGTTGCTGAACATCCAACTCACAACCCGCAGGATGCGCGGTGGTGCAAAGGAAACCTTTTATTCTTGGCTTGATAATCATATTCGATGTTCTCTTTCATCTTTGTAGATCGCGTTTGGCTTTTATCCCATTCACCCGGGGCATCTTTGAAAAAGGTCCGAATACCACATTACTATTTAATCAGTGTTTCTGGTGGGTGCTAACTTTTTTGTCGGGGAAAAGACCCTGGTCGCGGTTATTGTAGCTGTATACCAGCAATGCCAGCCCGAACAATACCATTGGCATGCACAGTAGTTGTCCTGTCGTCAGCCAGTCAAAAGCAATAAAACCCAGATGCAGATCTGGCTCCCGAAAAAACTCCGAGGTGAATCGCAGGCAACCATACCCCACCATGAACATGCCAGACACCGAAACCAGCGGTCGGGGTTGGCGAGTAAACAGCCACAGTATCAAAAACAGGATCGGTCCTTCCAACATAGCCTGGTACAAGCTCGACGGATGTCGCGCAACCACATCACCCGGATAGATTACGGCCCAGGGCACGTCGGTGAGTCGGCCGGGCAATTCCGCATTAACAAAATTGCCAATCCGGCCCATGCCAAGTGCAATGGGAATGCTCGGTGCAATAAAATCGGTGATATGGAAAAAGGTCGTGTTCTGTTTCCGGGCGAAAAGAAAGGCTGCGATAAAAACCCCGAGCATGCCACCGTGGAACGACATACCACCCTTCCAGACAGTAAAGATTGATAACGGATTTTGGATTAATTCCTGTTGGCCGTAAAACAGCATGTAACCAACCCGGCCACCCAGGATGACTCCCAGCACACCGTAAAAAATCATGTCGGAGATTTGCTCATCGTTCAGCTGTATTGGGCCTCCTTTCAATGCGGGAGTTTTTGATCCATAAACTTTTGATCGACGCGTCAGATGCCACCACACCATTGAAATCCCTACCAGGTAACTCAAGGCGTACCAATGTATGGCGATCGGTCCAAGACTAATCGCTACGGGATCAATTTGAGGATAGTTCCACATAAGTGAGGGCTATGATTGCCAATCAGGTGTATACCGCTATTATCCGTTAAGTTCGCGAAATGATAAACTGACTTTTTTAATACGACCCACAATCCATGTGCCTGATACTCTTTGCTATATCCCCGGATGACCAACATCATCTTGTTGTAGCCGCCAATCGCGATGAACAACACGCCAGACCTACTCAAACCGCCACGTTTTGGCAGGATGACAATAACGTGCTGGGCGGACGAGACCTGCAGGCAGGGGGTACCTGGCTTGGGGTGACAAAGACAGGCCGGTTTGCCGCCGTCACGAACTTTGCGGAAGTGCCACCCGACCCATTGCCACCCCGTTCACGTGGCGAATTGACCAGTCAATTCCTGAAGGGTTCTCTGGATTGCGAATCCTATTTACGCCAGGTTGATGAACGCGCTGAGGAATACCGCGGTTTTAATCTGTTGATCTCTGACGGCAGGCAGGTTTACTACTATGGCAATCGGACCCGGGAATTCCGTTCGTTGTCTCCGGGCTTTTATGGCTTGAGTAATCAGGTGCTGGACTGCAACTGGCCCAAGGTTATTTCAGGGCGGCAGCACCTGCAGGAACTCGAAGCCTGCCAGTTCGACCCGGATGCTTTGTTTGAGTTGCTTGCCTGCCGTGGCGACGGTGCCGACTTTAGTGCTCGCTTTATCCTCGGCGAACAGTATGGCACCTGTGCCGGGACGGTTGTGAAGATGACAGGCAAGGGGACATATTTTGAAGAGCGAAATTTTGCTGTCGATGGCTCGCTGGCATCAAGCGCTCAATACCAACTCAACCAGGGAACCTCTGATTAAGTAGATATTTTCGTCAGGGCAAGGAAGGGTGGAATGGAGAAAAGAATTCTGCCCTGACGTCGACATGGCGGAAATAGAACTTAATCAGAGGTTCCCTAAAGGTATCAATACGCTCGAATCCAGATAATCAACTGGAAGACTGTCGCGAGTGTATGAGCTGGCCGAGTCCTGCCTTGAGCATTTCTTCCTCGACGTACTTCTTAATCAAAAAGGCATTGTCCATTTTCAGCACCTTTGCCAGGATTCGCTTCGCCTTGGACATTTCGAAGCTGCGTATCGCCCACTTCACCGTTAACAGGTTACTCGAGTTCATCGACAGTATCTGGAAGCCCATTGCTGCCAGCAATATGGCGGCTGATGGGTTTCCAGCCATTTCGCCGCAAATACTGACACCTTTCTTTTCTGCCAGCGCGGCATCCACGACTTGTTTCAGTGCGTGTAAAACCGCCGGGTGAAACTCCTGATAGAGCTCTGCTACTCGTGAGTTATTTCGATCTACCGCCAACATATATTGAATCAGGTCATTACTACCCACCGAGAGAAAGTCAACACGCTTCACAATATCCCGTGCCTGATAGACCGCTGCAGGCACCTCAATCATCACGCCGACATCTGGCATTTCGACTTCTACCCCCTCTTCAACAAGCTCCCGGTAACATTGACTAATGAGCCGTTGGGCTTCATCTACTTCTGCGACACTGCTCACCATGGGCAACATAATGCGTAAATAGGCGTCTATGCCTTCGTTGGCCTGAATCATGGCCCTGACCTGACCTAGAAATATTTCCGGATGATCCAGAGTCACCCGAATTCCACGCCAACCCAGGAACGGATTTTCTTCTTCGATAGGGAAGTAACTCAAAGACTTATCACCCCCAATGTCCAGCGTTCGCATGGTAACCGGGTAGGGTGAGAATGCCTTGAGGTGTTTGCGGTAAATCAATCGCTGTTCCTGCTCAGTGGGAAAACGATCATTCACCATAAAGTGGATTTCAGTTCGATACAGACCAACCCCTTTCGCACCGCGATCTAACGATCTGGCAACGTCTGTCATCAAGCCAGTATTCACCCACAACGTTACCGGTTGACCGTCCAGGGTTTCAGATTTTTCATCTTTGAGCACTTCGAGATCTTTATTGAAGGCTGCTTCCTCTTTAATGATGCGGCGGTAAACCGATAACTGTTCGTCATTAGGATAGGTAATAACGGCACCGTCGAAGCCATCGACGATAACCGGCTTATCTTCAAGCAGGGTCAACGGCAAGTCTTCAACACCCATTACCGTCGGTACGCCCATTGCCTTGGCCAGAATCGCTACATGAGAGTTGCTTGAGCCTTTTACCGCAACCAGTCCGGTTAATTTTGTTCGTGGTACGTCAGCCAGCATCGCCGGAGTCAGCTCCTCCGCCACCAGGATTGTACCTTTCGGGTAAGAGCGCCTTTTCCCTTCCTTACTCTGTAATTTAGCGAGTACTCGCCGCCCAAGATCCAACACGTCAGAACCGGTTTCGCGTAAGTACTCATCTTCCATGGCTTCAAAGTTGGCAACATGGGATTCGATCACTCTTCGCAACGCAGTTTGGGACCAGATGCCTTCTTCAATCAGCTCAATCACTTCCCCGGTAATCGCCGAGTCGTCCAACATATGCAGATAAGCGTCGAACAGGGCAAGCTCTTCAGGCTGCAATCGATCCGCCAGTTTCTTACCCATGTCCTTGATTTCGGTTCGCGATTCTTCGACGGCGGCCCGAAATAGCTTTATTTCTGATTTGACACTGGTGGTGGTACGTTCCGGTACCTGACTCAGATCCGCCTCTGGAAAGATAACAACCGAGGTACCTATAGCGACCCCGGGAGCACCTGCCTTACCAGAAAAACGACTGGCGGGTAAGTCGCTGATAGAATCAGAAATCGACAGCGCGCCGGTTGCCCGGGCATGGGCAATGACACCAGCGAGTTGCGCCGACAGAGTGATTAAAAAGGCTTCTTCACTTTCATCATAGCGACGTTGTTTCGCCTGCTGGACGACAATCACACCCAGAACCTTGCGGGAATGGATGATCGGTACGCCCAGGAATGACTGGAATTCTTCCTCACCCAGTTCACTAACATAGTGGTAACTGGGGTGTTTATCTGCATTGTGCAGGTTGATCGGCTCAGCCCTTTCGCCGACGAGACCAACCAGTCCTTCCCCAAGTTCAAGTGTCACCTGGCCCAGCATCTTGGCATTCAGGCCACGGGTAGCCATAAACACATATTGCTTGTTTTCTTCATCTAACAGGTAAACAGAACAGACCTGTGTCCCCATCGCGCTCTGCACCCGATCAACGATAATATCCAATGCGCTGTTCAAGTCATGCGCGGCATTAACTTCTTGAATAACCCGTCGCAACACGTCCAGCATAGACGGTGAGTCCTTTGTTGTTAACTTAGTGTGGAAAGCACCTGGATAGTCCTGGCGCGAGTTCCTTCATTGCCTGACGATATACATCTTTCTTAAATGCAACAACCTGTCCCAGCGGATACCAATAGCTGACCCAGCGCCAATAGTCGAACTCCGGCGTCGGCGATTGATCGAAATTAACTGCCTGGTCTTCGGCCAACATCCTTAGTAAAAACCACTTTTGCTTCTGCCCAATAAACGCCGTCTTGTTTTGCCGCAGAAAACGCTTAGGTAACTTATACCTAAGCCACCCCGCGGTACTATTTATAATCTCAACATGGGCAGCGGACAACCCGATCTCTTCATTGAGTTCACGATATAGGGCATCTTCTGCCGATTCACCTGCGTTAATGCCGCCCTGGGGAAATTGCCAGGCATCCTGCCCCACTCTTCGCGCCCAAAGCACATGCCCTTGATCATTTGCAACAATAATACCTACATTCGGTCTAAAACCATCCGCGTCAATCAAAACCCAACCATACCATCACTTTTGTGCCATTCTCCCTGAAACTGCCTGTGGGGGCAATCAGACTAAATTTTGATAGAAAAACCCCGTAGACTGGTAACTTTAACAAACCGGAGCAGTAAACCTTTGGCGTTAGCGATATTTGATCTGGATGAAACGCTGATTTCAGCAGACAGCGACCACGCCTGGGGCGAATACGCGGTGGACAATAATCTGGTTGAAGCCGCAACCTATCGTCAGCAGAACCAGACGTTTTATGAGGATTACCAGCGTGGCGAGCTCGATATTGATGCATACATGCGATTTTCCTGCGCCCTTCTGGCAAGCCGAACCCTGGACGAATTGTTAATCCATCGACGACGATTCATGAACGAGAGAATCCAGCCGCTTTTATTGCCGAAGGCATTTGAACTGGTCGAATCACACAAACAAAAAGGCGATACGCTATTGGTGGTGACAGCCACCATAGAATTCATTACCCAACCCATTGCCCAGATAATGGGAATCGACAACCTGATTGCGCCGATTCCCGAGCAGATAAACGGCCAGTTCACCGGCGAACTCGATGGGATACCCAGCTTCAGGGGAGGAAAAGTCACCAGGCTCAATCAATGGCTGGCAGAACAAACGATCGATGAAGGTCTGTCCATGGCGGGGAGTTACTTCTATTCAGATTCCGCCAACGATCTACCATTACTACAACTGGTTGATCACCCTGTTGCGGTTGATCCTGACCCCACCCTTGAAGAGATCGCGCTCAAGAACCAATGGCCGGTCATTTCACTGCGGGGATAGACCAAGATGTGACGTTCGTTTAAACAACCAGGGAAAGAGTCACGTACCATGCAATTTCAGCGCAGCGAGAACAAATCCAAATCGATGTTCTATCCCCTGTGGCCCCATCGACTGGTACCTGATATCGCTTATGGACGCTGGATTACGTTCATGGTTTTGTTTGCAATTCTCTTTTTGCTCTTCTATTTCACCACCGGTTCCCTCGACCGCATTCTAGATTTACCAATACCGTTGTTTTTCTGTTTCATCATTGCCTACATCGTTCCGGCCTCCCACTATATCTGTTATCAGAATCTGGCTGCATTTGACAACATTGCGCCAGGCCTGAACCTGAGTATCGCTGAAATCGTGAATATTCGATCCTCACTGGCCGGTGCCACCGCCAGAACTCAAATACTCACGCTGGTTATTGGGCTTGTTGCTGGCGGCGGTCACAACTACCTGCTAATGACAGCGCAACGCGGGTTTATGGAATCCATGCAGCTACTGGACCTCCTGAACGGCTCCTTCATACTTGTGACATTCGTCATCTGGTGTCTAATCATAAACGTTATTGGTTTTTTGGCAGCTAACGTCTGGGTGGTTGCGCGTCTGGCAGCAAATGTCGAGATTAATCTGTTAAATACAACAAACCTGAGGGGATTCTCCCGGGTTGCTGTCTACTCAACACTGCTTCTGATTGGTACGCTGGCGAGCTTCCCACTACTGATGACAGGCGACAACACCAACTATTTAACCGTGGTGCCAGGTGCTATCGCGATACTAGTTTCCATGGTGTTTATTTTTCTCGTCCCGATGTTACCAATAAGGAAACGCATCAAGGCAGGTAAGAATCTGGAGTTAGAGGCTATACAAGAGCGAATCAACCGGGTCACCCAGGCGCAATCTAGTTTGCTCGAAAGCACAGAGACCTTGTCACAACTACAACCGTTATTCGACTACCGACGAGAAATTCAACGGGTGGCCGAGTGGCCATTTGATTCGCCTGCTTTCTACCGACTACTTTTTTACCTCTTTATTCCACCCCTGACCTGGGTGGGTGCCGCGCTCATAGAAAGACTGGTCGACACAGTCAATTTTTAGCCGACCGGGCTAGACCTGTTCGCTCCAGGCAAGATCGAGATCCCTTGCGGCTTTGACATCATCAAGACGTTTGACTGGCATAGTTGAAGGGGCTGTCTTTACAATCTCCGGCGATTCTTTGGCTTCAGTGAGAATGTTGCTCATCGCTTCGACAAATCCATCGATCTCTTCGCGACTTTCTGTTTCTGTCGGTTCAATCAGCAAACATTCGGGAACCAGCAACGGAAAATAGGTTGTTGGCGCATGGTAGCCGTAGTCCAGCAGGCGTTTTGCAAAATCCATCGCGTTGACGCCGAGCTCCTTCGCTTCCCTGGACAGGGTTACAATAAACTCATGGGTGGCCCGTCTGTCAGGATAAGCCAGATTAAATCCCGCCTGCTGCATTTTCCTCGCCATATAATTAGCGTTTAAGGTTGCGTACTCTCCAACACGATGCATGCCGTCTTCGCCTAACAATCTCGCGTACGCGTATGCCCTGAGCAGGATGCCAGCATTTCCCATAAAAGCCGACAGGTTGCCAATCGAATCCGGGACTTGCGTATCGTCAAGCCAGTAGTATCGGGCATCTTCACCGGACTGGCGTTTTCCAACCATCGGCGTCGGCAGAAACGGTTCAAGTCTGGGTCCAACCCCCACCGGACCGGCGCCAGGTCCGCCTCCTCCATGGGGTGTGGCAAAGGTCTTATGTAAATTCATATGCAGAACATCGAAACCCATGTCACCGGGTTTCACCTTGCCTAAAATGGCATTCAGGTTCGCACCATCGTAGTAAAGCAAACCGCCCGCTTCGTGGACGATTTTTGCAATCTCCTGAATCTGGCGCTCAAATACACCGCAGGTCGACGGGTTGGTCATCATCAGCCCGGCTGTTTGTGGTCCTGCTGCTGATCGAAGCGCTTCTACATCGACATCTCCATCTTTGGTTACGGCGACTTCACGAACTTTGTAGCCACACATCACCGCGGTTGCTGGATTAGTGCCATGGGCGGCAGTTGGAATGAGAATCTCGTTCCGATCAACATCCTTATTCTTATCATGATAAGCCCGGATCATGGATACTCCGGCAAATTCACCTTGTGCGCCCGCCATTGGCGTCAACGAGACAGCCCGCATGCCGGTGACATCCTTAAGATATTCCTGAAGTTCGTACAAGCAACTTAAAAAACCCTGGCTGACTGATTCAGGTGCCAGCGGATGACGAGCCAGAAAACCAGGCATACTCGCCGCCTTGTGGGCACCCCGGGGGTTATATTTCATGGTGCAGGATCCAAGGGGATAAAATTCACCATCGATAGAGAAGTTCTTCTTGGAAAGGTTGGTGAAGTGACGAACCACCTGTAACTCTGAAACCGCAGGCAAGCCCGTCGCCGACTGCCGCAGGTGAGCAGCAGGTATCTCGCTATTGGTCAGTTCGGTTTTCTCATACTGGGCGCGTGCGCTGCGACCTTCGTAACTGATTTCGTAGATCAACATGATTCTACCTCCAGCGCTCGTGCCAGGCTTGACAGGAACATCTCGATGTCCGCATCGTTCTTTGTTTCCGTGATATTGGTCAGCAGGCAATCCGCAAGTGACGGATCGACTTCACCGAGGTCATACCCCCCAAGGATGCCATCGGAAGCCATTTTAGCGAGTACCGCCTTGGCAGGTTGAGCCAGCTGGATCACGACTTCGTGAAATACTGGTGCTGAAAACCGACGCCCCGCGCCAGGGATTTTGACCAGCCCCTGTATCAGTTTTACCATGCCATTGTGGCACTGGCTGGCAATAGAACGTAAACCCTCATCACCGACCAAACTCATATAGATGGTGGCGGCTGTCACTAATAATCCCTGGTTCGTGCAAATATTGGACGTCGCCTTGGCTCGTCGAATATGCTGTTCTCGTGCCTGTAGCGTTAGTGCAAACCCTGTTTTGCCTTCCGTGTCCACGGTCTTGCCGATAATTCGGCCAGGCATTTGTCGTACAAAGGCCTGCCGACAACACATGAACCCCAGGTATGGCCCACCTGAAGCAATCGGGATACCCAGCGGCTGGCCTTCACCCACAACAATGTCAGCACCCGTTTCGCCCCACTCACCCGGTGGTTGGATAAGTCCCATCGCGGTTGGATTGACAACCCCAATCACGAGTTGATTTTGCGCATGGGCCCAATCCGTTAACCGTGCTGCATCTTCCAGCCCACCAAAAAAAGATGGGTAGGCAATCACGAGGGCTGCATAATCCTCACCTTCGTGGGCTTTCAGCTGCTGATGATTAATTACACCGGTTTCGTCATCCCAATCGAGGGTTTCAATTTCTATTTTCTGACTACGGATAATATTTTCACAGGCTTGCCTGTACTTCGGATGGACATTCCCTGCCATCAATACGCGGCGTGATTTCGAACCGCGGTTAGCCCGTACAGACATGAGTACTGCCTCTGCCAGAGCCGATGCACCGTCATAGACAGACGCGTTCGCCACCTCCATCGCTGTCAGACGAGTGATCATGGATTGAAATTCGTAAATGAGTTGCAAGGTGCCCTGGCTTGCCTCTGCCTGGTAAGGGGTATAGGCCGTCATAAATTCACCCCGGGTCACAATATCCCAAATCGCACTGGGTATGTGGTGTTCGTAGGCGCCAGCACCCAGAAAGGACAGTTTGACTTCGTCCAATTTCGCCCGATCACTCATCAGACGAAGCAGTTCTTTTTCCGTGATCGCTTTCGGTGTGTTCGCGAGCACCCCCGCTCGCAATTCTCCGGGAATTTCATCAAACAGATCTTCGAGTTTATCAACGCCAATGACGTCCAACATCAACTGTTCATCTTGTGACGTATGCGGCACAAAGGGCATGGCATTACCTCATTGAATGTCTCATGGATTGTATTGCGGTCGGTGAACTGGCCGTTAAGCTTTTAATGATCTTCCTGTTCGCAAAATTCCTGGTATGCGTTGGCATCAAGCAAACTTTCCAGTTCAGTTTTGTCACCGGGTTGTAACTTAAAAAACCAGCCTTTGTCGAAAGGAGATTCGTTGACTATTTCCGGCGCGTCTTCAAGTGCTTCATTGATGGCGACGATGGTACCGGACACCGGTGCATAGATATCCGAGGCGGCTTTTACCGACTCCACGACACCAGCCTCACCCTGGGCTTCGACATCAGTACCAACCTCTGGTAATTCAACAAAAACAACATCCCCCAGTGAGTCCTGGGCATGATCTGAAATACCCACGGTTATGGTACCGTCGTCTTCCATTCGAGCCCACTCATGGCTTTGTGCATATCGTAGTTCACCCGGAAACTCTGCCATTTTCCAATCCTTATCTGTAACTCTGGTCGTTTGGAACGTTTAAGTTCCCTTATAACTTGTACACCTGTTTCCCGTTGCGGGCAAAGGGTGGATTCACTTTCGCAACAGGTAATCTTTTGCCTCGAATTTCAACTTCAAGGTTTGAAGCCTCCCGCTTGATTCTCGCCAATGCGATTGAGTGCTGCAGGGTAGGTGAAAATGCACCACTGGTAATTTCGCCCACCAGCTCCGACGCGGAATATACCGGGTAATGCGCCCGTAGCACACCGCGTTGTTGCATCACCAGTCCGACGAGTTCTGCTTCGACACCGCGCGTCAACTGGTCTCTTAAGCTTGCTTTACCAATAAAGTCTCTATCTGTATCCATCACAACCGTGATGGCCATATTGGATTCAAAAGGCGTCACTGATTCATCCATATCGCTGCCATACAGGTTCATCCCTGCCTCCAGACGCAGCGTATCCCGGGCGCCGAGGCCGATGGGTCTTACGCCGTTGGCTAATAGATCCTGCCACAATTGCACTGCATCAGCATTAGGCAGGATCACCTCGACACCTTTTTCACCGGTATAACCTGTCCTGGCAATAAACCAGCCATGGTTAAACGAACCCATAAACGGTTTTAGTGCGTCAATCAAGGCAGCCCTGATTTTACCTGCAACGGTCTTCACCGCAGCAAGGGAATCAGGTCCCTGAACTGCCAATATGGCAAATTCCGGTTTTTCTGTTAACTGGCAATCGAACCCCGCAATCTGTTGGTTCATCCACGCCAGGTCTTTTTCCCGGGTCGCACAATTCACCACCAGGCGATAGCCATCTTCGGTGAGGTAAACAATGAGGTCATCCAGTACACCGCCCTGCTGATTCAACATTGCACTGTAAAGCGCTCTGCCTGGTTGACTAAGTTTCTCAACATCGTTTGCCAGCAGCTTGCGAAGAAACGCCTTGCTGCCGGGACCTGCCACATCGACAACCGTCATATGCGACACGTCACAGACTCCGACAGATGTCCTGACAATATGATGTTCTTCGATTTGAGAGCCGTAGTTGACCGGCATATCCCAGCCGCCGAAATCAACCATCCTGGCCCCGGCTTCTATATGCAGATTGTAAATTGGCGTTCTTTGGCCCATCGTGTCACGAAACCTTCAATACTAAGAAAATTCAGAAAAAATCGGTCGACATTCTACCGTCTTAGCTTTCTTGGGAACAGTGAAGCAGGTTCAATTGAATATGAATTTGATTTGTTGCCGCAAGGGAGAAAATCTCACAGACCACTTGCCATACGGACTACCAGAGACTTCAGCAGCTTGCTGTCGTTGACAAATTTCATCCCGGTATTGCGCAGCCAATTCACCCCGGGATCATCCGTTGCGTACAAACGTTTAAACGCTTCCATGAGCGAGGTCATTAACAGATTCTGCGGTTGCCGGGCTCTTTCGTAGCTTCGCAGCAAACTCAGATCGCCAATATTTGCGTCCGAGAAACGACTCTGCATCAATTCACTGGCCAGTGCAGCGGCATCCGCAAACCCCAGATTAGCGCCCTGCCCCGCCAGGGGGTGTATGGTGTGTGCGGCATCTCCAATTAACGCCAGGTTGCTTTTCACATAACGGAGTGAATGTTGCTGCACCAGCGGAAAACTAAAACGCTGGTCAATCCCCAGTACATCACCCAACTCTCCTTCGCTGGCTTCAGACAGTCTGCAGCACAACGCTTCGCTGACGGCATCCACACCTGATTCCGTGCCCATCAACGAATCAGCATCGTGGGTCGACCAGACGATGGAACAAAGACGAGAATCCTCCAGGGGCAGAAATGCCAGCGGACCTTCAGGGGTAAACCACTGTCTCGCTACGCCGTCATGTTCCTTCTCGGTTGTGATGGTGCTTACCACTGCATCCTGACCATAGTTCCAGCGTACAGTCTGCAAGTGGTTCAGCTGTCGGATCCGGGAGTTGCCGCCATCAGCCCCTATGAGTAACTGACAGTCCAATTGCCTGTCACTGGCCAGTTGGAGTGAATAGCCCGAACCGCTTTGCTCCAATGATTCCAGACGGGTGTTCCAAAATTGCTGGACATGGTCATCTTTGTCGAGCTGATTTGCGAGCCCAGAAAGCACCTCTCGGTTCTCAACAATGTAACCCAGGGAATCCAGGTTGGCCTCACTGGCGTCGAAATCAATAGAGGCACTACCCGTGGAGTCCCTGACTGACATTTTTTTAATGGCGCAAGATCGAGTCACATCCTGCCATGCACCCAACCGCTTGAGCATTTTAATGGTGGCGGCATTCAAGGCGCTCACCCGCGGCGCATAGCCGGAGTCGAGGTCGAAACCGGACAGAGTGTAGTTTCCAGATTCCGGGCTGTTTTGAGTGAAATCTGCCGGTCGCCCCTGGGCGTCGATGATGGCGATTTTCAGATCACTTTCTTTTAGAGCATTTGCCAGCGCAAGACCCACCAGACCGCCACCGCAAATCACAACATCAAAATAGCCCTCAGAATTAATTGTTTCGAAGTTCGAAGCCATCTGGTTCCCGCCTCAGGCAACATCCACAACGGTATTAGTCATGTAACCTTCAACCTCGTCGATGGTTTTCGGAATTGATGCAGTGAGAATTTCATGCCCTTGCCTGGTTACCAGCACATCATCTTCTAAACGGATGCCGATCCCACGATATTTAGCAGGTACGTCATCCAGGTCCTCCGAAATGTAGATGCCCGGTTCAATAGTGGTCACCATACCCGCTTCGAACATGCGCCAGGTATTGGCAATTTTGTATTCCCCGACGTCGTGCACATCCAGACCCATCCAGTGGCCGGTCCGATGCATATAGAATTTCTTGTAAGCTTCAGATGTAATCAGCTCTTCTACCTCACCTTCCAATAGTCCTAACTCGACCAGACCACTGGTGATCACCTGTACGGCTGCTTCATGAGGTTGGTTCCAGTGGTTACCCGGTTTAATGGTCTCAATCGCAGCTTGCTGCGCCGCCAGGACGATGCTGTATATTTCTTTTTGTGCTTTAGAAAACTTGCCACTGACGGGGAATGTGCGCGTCACATCTGTCGCGTAATACTCGTATTCACATCCTGCATCTACCAGTACCAGGTCTCCTTTCTTAATCTGATCGTCATTCTGGATATAGTGCAGGATACAGCCGTTGTGGCCGGAACCAACAATCGACGGATAAGCAGGTGATCTCGCACCGTTCATCATAAACGTGTGCAGTAGTTCTCCTTCGAGCTGGTATTCATACATACCAGCCGTGGTGTTGGCGAGAAGCCGTTTGTGCCCCATTGCGGTAATTTCAGCAGCACGTTTTATCACCGCAACTTCCTGTTTGCTCTTGAACAATCGCAATTCATGCAAATATTGACCAAGCTGAACGAATTCTCCAGGTGGCCGGGTACCGGTCTGTTGATTGGTGCTTATACTGTTAACCCATGCAATGATTCGACCGTCAAACTCCGCATGTGAGCCCATGCCGTAATACAACTTTGATTTCGCTTCGATCAGGCCGGGCAATATGTCGTCGATGTCTGCAATCGGGAAGGCATCGTCAATACCATAGAGTTGCATTGCCCTTTCCGGGCCAACTATTTTCCCATGCCACTGTTCCATGCTGGCGTCCCTTTCCCGGCAGAACAGAATACACTCGCCATGCTCCCGACCCGGTATCAGCACAAAAACTGATTCCGGCTCATCGAAACCGGTGAGATAATGAAAGTCACTATCCTGGCGAAATTGAAACTCAACATCGTTATTTCGGCGCATCAAACCAGCACTCGGCAGGATCGCAATGCTGTTTACTTCCATCAGCGCCATCAGTTCCCTGCGCCGTTGCGCAAACTCCTTCAAGCCTATTTTTACTGTCGTCATATTCACGGGATTGCCCTGTTGTAAAAATCACCTTATTTTAAAATTACTGGTCGTAACTAGCCTGATCAAACTAGCGAACCGATTGTTTGCCGCATTCCGTATACACCAGCAGAACCGACACTCGCACATACTCGTTAATTTCCATCAAGTCAGTTTCGTTTTCTTCGGAGTCCGGGATCTCCTCATCGAGACTCGCAATTCGGGCGAGGTCGCTGATAATTTCAGCGGCTTCTTCGCCGAGATCACTTTGCTGGAATCGACCTGTCATACCAAACCCCAATAAAAACCCTTCACACCACTGGCTCACGGCACGGCTCCTGGTATTGATCGCGATGTTATCTTCCGGGACCAGTAGTTGAAACCCATAGTCGTCGTCCGCGAGCACAGCGAGGGTTTCTGACGCGAGTGTCGAAACCAGACCGGTGAGTGTTTCACTCACCGGTTCATCGCCAATCCACTTCGACAGCACGCCCTTTTGTTCATCAACGGTCCAGGTCGACCCCGCAGAGAACCAACCAGTCAGCAAGCCGTGAAATTCTGACGCGGTAGATGAGGGTTTTCTTTGGCTTAATTGCTCATCCAAAATGGCAAAATTCATGTGTCTTAACACTCGTATCTAAAACCGGCTATCTTACGCTAGTGGGTTTGACCTTTGTAGAAGGGTAGACTTATAGTACCTGACACAAAAGTTGTTGGTGATCTATAGTGGAACTACATGACCTGGAAAGAAAGATAGATGAGCTCATTGAAATATGTGATGAGCTGGAAAAAAAGCAGACACTTATGGTGGCCGACAAAGAAAACTGGCGGCAGGAACGCACTCACTTACTGGAAAAAAACGAGCTCGCCAAAAGCAAAATAGAAGCCATGATTATGCGCTTGAAGGCCCTGGAGCAAGAATAGGGAACGACTTATGACTGCCGACATTGAAACTGTGACCGTGTCCATATTGGAAAAGGACTACCAGGTTACCTGCGAACCCGACGAGGTGAGTGCTCTAAAAAAATCTGCCGAATATGTCGACATCAAGATGCGAGACGTAAAGAGCAACGCGAGTATTCTAGGTCTTGATCGTATAGCTGTCATGGCCGCATTAAACATTGCCAATGATTATCTTGAGCAATCACAGTCAAATAGCGATGTGATTGAGACTCAGATCAATGAAATTCAGACTCTGTCTACCAAGCTGGAGCAGACCATTAACCGACTAAAGGCAGAAAAACGCTGACCAGAGGCGTGCAGCGGAAAGAGATTCATATATAATCAGCTAATGTTCCCTGGGTTGTTTGCCAGTCGATATGTCCTCGACCCTTTATGCGACGCCCAGGAGGTCTTTTATCATGGTTGATGTGCATGTCCGAATTCGGAAAGCCTAATGCCGGTTAGGGACCACCGCCTTGAACCGCTGGGTTCAAGGGCCTATCAGAACAGCGGCAATTTGGGGAACGTTTTACGTCAGGGTTTAATAGTCATTGGGCCCCTGGCGTGTGACACGCCCAATGACACGCCCAGTGAATAGCTCAGCACGAAAGAAACTCCGCAAAGAACTGCGTGCTCGAAGACGATCTCTCCCCACCTCGCATCAGGCACAGTCCAGCCGGGATATCATCCGGCAACTTTATCGGCAGATATTCTTTATCAAGGCTCGCAATGTCGGGCTTTACTGGCCGACAGATGGTGAGGCAGACATCTCCGGGCTAACGCTGGCCGATGATACCGCCTGGTATCTGCCACAAATCAGTGATTCACTCCGTCGATGGGAGAACCAGCGGCTATTTTTTCAGCTATTTGACCCAGATCGAACGGCCCTGAACACGTACGGAATAATTGAACCATGTTATAACCCTCGATTTCACCTGGACCCGCTGATGCTCGATGTCGTACTCGTGCCACTGGTGGGCTTTGATCGTCAGGGGAATCGTCTTGGAATGGGTAAGGGCTATTATGACCGAACGTTCGAGAACCGGCATAAAGCCTGGCACAAACCGAGACTGGTGGGAATTGCCTACTCCATTCAGGAATGTGCCGAATTGTCATCCAATGCCTGGGACATACCTTTGCAAGCTATCGTCACCGAAAGGGAAGTCATCTATTGTTCCGATACAGCTGTTCCGACGCAGCAAAACAGGACCAGCGTGGCGCGACCTAGTAAGCTGTAACTGTGCAATTAAAGTCAGTGCGAGTAATTCAGGTGTGGCTATTAGAGTCTGGGTAACTTAAAGGGAGCTAACTAAGAGTGAACCAAGGGGGATTGAGCAGACGTCCGAACGGGGTATTTGTGCTTATAGCCCAAGCACCTGGCCAACAGCATTAACTGCGATGCCGAGCCCGAAAAGGACGAATATGATGAAAATCAAATCTGGTTTCTTGTTCATGCCAATTTCCTGAAATGAAAATCCCTTTTAACGAATGAGTTAATTAAGATATAACCAATGCTGATATTAATCAAATATTGATAGCGATTATGCGAAATTATTTTCAATAAATGTCGACAGGTTCTCATTGACAGTATGAAACTGGTTTCATTACGTATAAATAAGTGAATTAAAGTGAAACAAAATGGAATAAACCATGACAGTAAGAGAAGTTATCAGGATGGGGCATCCAACATTACGGAAGCTGGCTTTACCCTATCCGACTAACGATATTGGTATGGCAGAGTTCAATATCCTCGTTGAAGATATGCGCGAGACATTACACGCCGCTGGAGGAATTGGTCTCGCGGCACCACAAATCGATGTCTTATACCAGGTCGTCGTCATCGAGATAGTGGAGTCGAGAACACGTTATGGAGAAATTGAAACGCTTCCGTTCAGCGTCTTCGTGAATCCAAAAATCACCGTCATCGAAAATAATGCTGCTGGATACTGGGAGGGGTGCCTGTCAATACCGGGGATGATGGGCTATGTAAAACGTCCGCAACACATCCTGGTTGAATATCTTGACCAGCAAAACAAGCCACGCTCAATGGAAGTCACTGGTTTTCTTGCAACAGTCTTTCAACACGAATTTGACCACCTGCAGGGCGAATTATATGTCGATCGTATCAGTGATATGAAGCTGTTTGCCTTTGAAAAAGAATATCAGTTGTTCCAGCTGGGAGATCCGCCATCGGGAGAATAACGATGGACCGTGCTTCTTCTATCGAAGGAATAACTGATAAGCCGGGTTGTCCGTCTCTTCCCAGAACCGGTAACCAATTTTGTCCAGGCCTCTCCTGAAATTACCCATCGAATTATTCGGAATCTGAATCCCCACCAACACTCGCCCATAAGCAGATCCATGGTTGCGATAGTGAAACATGGAAATATTGAAATTTCCCAGCACGTTGAGAAATTTCATTAGCGCACCGGGTTGCTCCGGAAATTCAAACCGAAACAAACGTTCATTGATCAGCCCTTTAACCGGGCCTCCAACCATATGGCGAACGTGCAGTACGGCAACCTCATTGTCAGACAGATCGACGACTTCGTAGTTCTTTTGCAGTTTCTTCAGAAAATCATTTCGGTCTGCCGAGTCCACACGGGATAGTTGAATTCTGTGATATTTCGCTTACCAACTACGGAACAGAATTTCCTGAAACTGCCCTGCTGCTCGGGAATAGCAACGCTCAACAACACTTCTCGTTTTTCTCCTATCTCGGTGCGCTCGGAAATATGTCGTAATCGGTCAAAATTCATATTCGCGCCACTGAGGATTGCGACGTAAGTCTGGTCGCGCAGCCCGGTTCGAGTGATATATTGCTTGATACCTGCTACGGCGAGTGCGCCGGATGGCTCGGAGATACTGCGGGTATCTTCGAATATGTCTTTGATCCCTGCACAGATCTCGTCGATAGAAACAGTCAATACTTCGTCAACAGTTTCCCTGGCTAATCGGAAGTTCTCCATTCCCACCTGACGTACTGCTGTACCATCTGCAAACTGGTCTATCTCATCTGCCTTGAGCGTGACCCTTCTGCCCGCAGCCAGCGCAGCTGACATACAGGCAGAACCTTCTGCCTCAACACCGATGATTTTTACTTCGGGTCGCAGGTACTTAATATACGCGCCAATACCGCCGATCAACCCGCCGCCACCAACCGGGACAAACACCGCATCCAGGTTACCGGGTTGTTGTCGCAATATTTCCATACCGATGGTGCCTTGCCCGGCAATCACGTCGACATCGTCGAAGGCATGTACGTAGACGTATCCTTTATCTTTTACCAGTTGGTTCGCATGGTCCGTTGCATCGTCGTAACTATCGCCAAATAGAACCACCTGTGCACCCAATCGTCTTACCGCATCGACTTTGATTTCGGGTGTGTTCTTACCCATCACAATCACTGCTTTGATGCCCAGTTTGCGCGCAGCCAGGGCTACGCCCTGGGCGTGATTGCCAGCAGACGCGGTGATAACACCCGCCTTTCTTTCAGTTTCTGTCAATCGCCTGATCTTGTTGTAAGCACCGCGCAATTTGAAACTAAACACCGGTTGCAGGTCTTCGCGTTTGAATAAAATCCGATTGGCCAGTCTGTCAGACAAATTGTCCGCAGACTCCAGCGGAGTCTGCTCGGCCACCTCATAAACATCTGCTTGTAGTATTTTCTTAACGTACTTGTTTGCGTAGCTCTTGTTCATTTGCTTAGTATAGACTGACGCTACCGTGTTAACACCTCAACCTCTTATGGCACCATTTATGGCATCATCGATACCCAAGCCAGACCAGAACACCCTGAAACAACAAGTCGCAAAAGCCGCCGCCGGGTATATTGACCCTTATCTGGGCAGCGATTCAGTTATTGGCGTCGGCACTGGCTCAACTGCAAACTTCTTCATCGATGAACTAGCCACCCTGAAGCACAAGTTCGACGGGACTGTCGCCAGTTCAGTTGCCTCAGAAGAAAGACTCAGGTCTCACGGCATCCCTGTCTATGAACTCAACAGTGTCAAGCAGATGATGTTCTATATTGACGGTGCGGATGAAACCAACGACAAGCTCGAACTCATCAAAGGTGGTGGTGGCGCCTTGACACGGGAAAAGATTGTAGCCTCGGTTGCCGATCAGTTTATTTGTATTGTTGATCAATCCAAACTGGTCCGGACCCTGGGGAAATACCCTTTACCAGTCGAGGTTGTTCCCATGGCCCGCTCCGCAGTCGCAAGACAACTGGTGAACCTTGGCGGTCGACCTGTTTACCGGGATGATTTTGTGACCGATAACGGCAACCTTATTCTTGATGTGCACGATCTTGAGATCAAAGACGCGCAAGCGTTGGAGGCAGCCATCAACAATATTGTGGGAGTGGTTACGAACGGGCTGTTTGCCCGCAAACCTGCTGACATTCTACTGGTCAGCACGCCTAATGGTGTCGAACGAAAAGGCTAGTGTAGGAGGTTCAGGGTGCCAGCAGCTTCCCGGGATTCATGATGCCTTTGGGGTCAAACACCTGCTTCACAGATTTCATCAGGGCAATTTCAGCAGCCGATTTACTGAACCCCAGTTGACCACGCTTTAGCAGCCCCACTCCATGTTCTGCGGAGATGCTCCCTCCAAATTGTTCGACTATCGCCAGAATTTTGTTGCTTACTTTTTCACATTTGTGCTTGAAATCGTCAATATCCCAACCACCCGGCTTCAGAATATTAAGGTGTAGATTTCCATCTCCAATATGACCAAACCAGACAATCTCAAAGGCTGGATACTCATCGAGCACCTTCTGTTCAACCGCCAGCAGAAACCGGGGAACCTGTGAGACCCTTACGGCGATGTCATTCTTGTAAGGGGTGAACGGTGTGATCGCCTCTGAAATGCGCTCTCGGTAAGCCCACATATCCCGCCGCTGCTGTTCACTTTTGCTCACCACACCGTCAATCACCCAACCTTGTTCCACGCAGGTTTCGAAAGCCTTCATCGCCTGCTTCATGGTCTCTGCCGATTCGTTTTCAAATTCCAGCAACGCATAGTACTGAGTTGCTGCGGTAAAAGGATGAGTCGATTTACTATGATTGAGCACATGTTGCAGTGCCGCCTCGGAGAAAAATTCAAAGGCGCTGAGTTGAATCGCTTCCCTGAAGGTCTGCAGGACAGCGATAATGTCGCTCATCCTCGGTACCTCAAGCAGCACCACCGTCAGATCCTGCGGTATCGAGGTTAACTTCATCGTTGCTTCAACCACTAACCCAAGGGTTCCTTCAGAGCCAATGAACAAGTGGCGCAAGTCGTACCCGGTGGCATTTTTTACCAGGCCCCTGTTGAGGTTGAGCAATTCGCCACTACCGGTTACCACTTTCAGCCCAACAACCCAATCCCGGGTTATTCGTGGCGATGTTGCCACCGATCTGACTGGAACCTGAAGACGCGAAATCCACCGGATAAAACAAACCCTTATCCTCCGCGAACGCCTGGAGTTGCTGGGTAATCACCCCAGGTTCAACGGTGACACAATCATCAATACGGTCAAATTCCAGGATCCTGTTCATCTTTTCAAACGAAACGACAATTTCCCTGTTGGTGGCTACGGCACCGCCGCTAAGTCCGGTACGCCCGCCGGACGGCACCAACGGCAGATCGTTCTCGTTGGCAAATTTTACCAATTGCTGAACCATTTCTATGCTACGAGGGAAGACTATTATTTCAGGATCTGCTGAATAGAATCGAGTCCAGTCAAGGCCGTATTTGTCTTTGGAGAGTGAATCATCCGCAAGATTTTCGGCACCGACGATCCTGGTTAATGCATCGATGAGTCCATCCAACTTATTTTTCCTCAACAAAGCCGGTTAACTATAAACAACAGAATCAGAGCCGTGGATCGAGCTCACCTGACAAATATCGTTCTGACATTATATCGAGTGAGACAGGCTTTATCTTCGAAGCGTTACCTGCCGTACCGAAAGCATTGTATCGGTGAATGACAATTTCTTTCATCGCCATTAAAGTTTCGGTGAGAAATTTTCTGGGGTCAAACTCTGACTTGTTGTTAGCAAGAAAACGCCGGACTGCCCCGGTGGACGCCAAGCGTAAATCTGTATCGATATTCACCTTGCGCACACCGTGTTTGATACCTTCCTGGATTTCTTCAACCGGTACACCATAGGTTTCCGGAATTTCACCACCGAACTCGTTGATAACCGCGAGCCATTCCTGGGGCACGCTTGAAGAACCATGCATCACCAGATGGGTGTTGGGTAATCGTTGATGGATTTCCTTGATACGTGCAATATCCAATATGTCTCCGGTCGGGGGCCGGGTAAATTTGTAGGCACCGTGGCTGGTGCCGATGGCAATGGCGAGGGCATCCACTTGAGTTCGCTTGACAAAATCGACTGCTTCGTCAGGATCGGTCAGTAACTGATCCATGGATAATGTGCCTGCAGCGCCGACACCATCTTCTTCACCGGCTTCACCGGTTTCCAGTGATCCCAGACAACCTAATTCGCCTTCGACAGTGACTCCGCATGCATGGGCCATTTCTGTCGTTCTGCGAGTAACATCAACATTGTATTCATAGTCCGCCGGGGTTTTTTGGTCAGCCAGTAATGAGCCATCCATCATCACTGATGAAAATCCATATTGAATCGAACGCTGACAAACATCCGGGGTGGCACCATGATCCTGATGCATGACAACGGGAATGTCCGGAAATTCTTCAATCGCTGCAAGGATTAAGTGACGCAGAAAATTTGGACCGGCATATTTTCGCGCGCCAGCGGAAGCCTGTACAATCACTGGGCTATCTGTTTCTTCAGCGCCCTCCATGATTGCCCGCATCTGTTCCAGATTGTTAACGTTAAATGCAGGAACGCCATAGTCATTTTCTGCGGCATGGTCCAACAGTTGCCTCATGCTAACGAGTGCCATTTTTTGCTCCTGTCTTTGAAAAAGATAATTATATACTTCGTTAAAGATGATGTTTCGTCAGGTTGTTTCAGATGCCCTCTTTTCCAGAACCGCGACCGCCGGTAAGGTCTTGCCTTCGACAAACTCCAGGAAGGCACCTCCGCCTGTCGAGATGTAGGAAATAGACTCTGCCACCCCGTATTTATCGATAGCGGCAAGTGTATCGCCACCACCGGCTATAGAGAATCCCGCATTGTTGGCGATGTTCATGGCCAGGGAGCGGGTACCCTCGGCAAAGGCCTCTTCTTCAAACACGCCAACGGGGCCGTTCCAGATGATGGTGCCTGCCTGTTTCAGAATCCTTGCCACCTCCCGCCTTGATTGTGGGCCAATATCCAGTACCAGATCATCCGGCAGGATATTGTCGGCAGACTTGGTTTCGGCAGTGTCCGGTTGGTCGATTCCTTTTGCCGTGACGACATCCGTCGGAACAGGAATGTTCACTTTTTGCAATAACACTCTGGCATTGTCCACCAGGCCGGGTTCATAGAGTGATTTACCAACTTCGACCCCGGTCGCTGCGAGAAATGTATTAGCAATCCCACCACCCACGATCAGTGTATCGACCTTGTTCGACAGGGCGTCCAGTACTTCCAGTTTGGTAGATACTTTGCTTCCACCGACGACAGCTACCACCGGCTTGTCGGGGTTGGCAACAGCACGCTCAAGTGCCTCTAACTCTTTGACCAACAACGGACCAGCGCAAGCAACCGGCGCATATCTTGCCACACCTTCCGTTGTCGCCTGCGCCCTGTGAGCCGTGCCAAACGCGTCCATAACAAAGATATCGCAGAGCTCTGCCAGCCTTTTGGATAAAGTCTTATCATTCTTTTTCTCACCAGCGTTAACCCGCACATTTTCAAACAGGACAAGGTCTTCATCAGCAAACTCAAATCCATCAAGATAGTCTTCAACCAGACGAACCTTTTTATCCAGCAGCTTCGCCAGTTGCTTGCCGACCGGCCCAATGCTAGCCTCGGGTTGGTCTGCAATGGATTTGCCTTCTGTCGGTCGCCCAAGGTGTGACATCACCATCAACTTTGCACCGGCGTCCAGTAAATATTTAATAGAGGGTAATGCGGCGCGAATTCTAGCATCAGAAGTCACCATTCCGTCCTTTACGGGCACATTAAGATCTTCCCTTAAGAGAACTCGTTTACCTTTCAGGTCCAGCTCCCGGACATCAATGACCTTCACGCCATTGCTCTGGCAACTTCGACAATGTTATCGACACTGAAACCAAAGTGATGCATCACATCAGCACCTGGGCCCGATTCGCCAAATGTCGGCAGACCGATGACCCGGCCATCGAGACCGACCCATTTTCTCCAATAATCCGGGTGCGCAGCTTCAATGGCCAGACGGTTTCTTTGTGCAGCCGGTAGCACCAACTCCCGGTAATCTTCATCCTGCGACTCAAATACATCGGCACTCGGCATGGATACCACCCGGGCAGATACCCCTTCTTCGGCAAGTTTCTCGAAGGCCGAAACAGCAATATTGACCTCGGAACCCGTCGCAATAAGGACAATACTGGCAGGTTCGGCAGAGTCCCGCAGCACATAGGCACCCCTGGCAATAGCCGACAACTGTGGCTCATCCCGCTCAATATGGGGCAAACTCTGACGGGAATAGACTAATGCAGTAGGTCCATCCTTGCGTTCAACCGCCGAACGCCACGCCACCACCGTTTCCACCGAGTCACAGGGACGCCATACCGACATGTTCGGCGTGCCCCGCAGGTTAGCCAGTTGTTCAACGGGTTGGTGAGTCGGGCCATCTTCACCCTGGCCAATGGAATCATGAGTATAGACATGAATGTTTTGAATGCCCATCAAGGCAGACATCCGTACTGCATTGCGAGCGTACTCCATGAATATCAGGAACGTGCCGGTAAACGGCAGTATCCCGCCATGCAGAGCGAGACCATTCGCAATAGCCGTCATGCCAAATTCCCGGACACCATAGTGAATATAGTTACCTTCGGCACCCGTATCGTCGACCACCGTCATTTCTGGCCAGTTGGTGTTGTTGGATCCGGTCAAGTCTGCTGACCCACCCACCAGCTCCGGGAGCAACCTGGCAATGGATGCAATCACACTTGCAGAGGCCTGGCGCGATGCCATGGACGTTCCCTGGGCGTCAGTGTCCTTCAGTAGCGCGTCCATTGCGGTGGCCCAATTGTCCGGCAAATCACCCCGTAGCCGACGTTCAAATTCAGACGCAAGCTTCGGGAATTCCTGGGCATACTCTGCAAATGATTGCTGCCAGGCGTTATCCAGTGCGTTACCTTTTTGCCTGCAGTCCCAACCTTCGTAAACGTCTTCGGGAATTGTAAATGGTTCATGCGCCCAATCCAGTTGCTGCCGGGTCGCGCCGACTTCATCTTCACCCAGTGGTGAACCGTGACTTGCTGCAGTGCCAGCCTTGTTGGGTGAACCAAACCCGATTTCGGTTTTACAACATATGATAGTTGGCTGTTCGGCGTTCGCCCTGGCAGATTCGATCGCAACAGCAATCGCTTCCGCATCGTGGCCATCGACATTCCTTATGACATGCCAACCATAGGCTTCAAACCGTTTTGGTGTGTCATCGTTAAACCAGCCCTCGATCTTGCCATCAATCGAGATGCCGTTGTCGTCATAGATACAAACTAATTTCCCCAGTTTTAACGTACCCGCAAGTGACGCAACTTCATGGGAAATACCTTCCATCAGGCAACCGTCGCCGACAAACACATAAGTCTGGTGATCAACTATTTTGTAGTCCCTGTTATCTTTTGACTGATTGAACCTGGCGGCGAGCAATTTTTCTGCCAGCGCCATACCGACGGCATTAGCGAGCCCCTGACCAAGAGGGCCGGTGGTGGTTTCAACACCTGGAGTGTAGCCATACTCTGGATGCCCTGGTGTTTTTGAACCCAACTGGCGAAATTCCTGTAGTTGGTCCATGGGTAAATCATATCCGGTCAAATGCAAGAGCGAATAAATCAACATTGACCCATGGCCGTTCGAAAGTACAAACCGATCCCGGTTCTTCCAGCCAGGATTGCTCGGATTGTGGTTCAGAAACGAAGTCCAGAGAACCTCGGCGATATCTGCCATGCCCATGGGAGCACCAGGGTGACCTGATTTCGCTTTTTGAACTGCATCCATGGCTAGCGCCCGAATCGCATTCGCGCGTTGTCGATGTGAACTCATTGGTAAACCTACCTGGACCTTTTTTATCTGGCCGCTATTTTCCCTTAGCCAGTGAGTGACATCAAACGTAAATTCAATTTCATTGGTAATTTCCACCTCAATTTTCTGTTTCAACTTATTATGGGTTTCGCCATGAAACTCTATTATGTAATTCCGGTGAAATTCTCCATGAATAGAGCTACGTATCATCTTGAAACAATGTCACCTGAATTACTTGGGAAATCACGGCATCAAACGGTAGAATGCCCGCTTTTGGAAATACTAAGAAAATATTATGGCGAACCGTACTTTTACTTCCGAATCCGTTTCTGAAGGTCATCCAGACAAAATGGCCGATCAGATTTCAGACGCCATCCTCGACGCCATCCTCACGGAGGACAAGGAAGCACGAGTGGCGTGCGAGACCATGGTCAAAACCGGTATGGTCGTCGTCGCTGGGGAAATCACGACAGATGCCTGGGTTGACCTGGAAGAAGTGTGTCGCCGGGTAATACTTGATATTGGCTACAATAGCTCCGAAGTCGGCTTCGATGGGGCTTCCTGTGCCATCCTCAACGCGATCGGCAAGCAATCATCGGACATTGCCATGGGTGTCGATGAAGCAGCTGACCACGAGCAGGGCGCCGGTGACCAGGGGCTTATGTTCGGTTATGCCACGAACGAAACAGACGTTTTAATGCCAGCGCCCATCGATTACTCACATCGCCTGGTCAAGCAACAAGCCCTGGTCAGAAAATCCGGTAAGCTGTCATTCCTGCGGCCCGACGCCAAGAGCCAGGTCACCTTCACCTATGACGAAAATGGTGTTCCCAGCGGTATCGATGCCGTGGTGCTCTCAACCCAACACGATCCATCGGTTTCCTTAAAGGACCTGCAGGAAGCTGTGATGGAAGAGATCATCAAACCCGTACTACCTTCTAATTGGCTTCACAAGGAAACCAAATATCATATCAATCCAACCGGTCAGTTCATTATTGGCGGTCCAGTGGGCGACTGCGGCCTCACCGGCAGGAAGATAATCGTCGACACATACGGCGGAATGGCAAGACACGGTGGTGGCGCCTTCTCTGGCAAGGACCCATCCAAGGTTGACCGCAGTGCCGCATACGCCGGGCGATACGTAGCAAAGAATATCGTCGCCGCGGGTCTGGCTGACCGGTGCGAAATCCAGGTTTCGTACGCCATCGGCGTCGCCGAGCCGACCTCTATCAGCATTGATACCTTCGGTACCGGTAAATTGTCAGACGATGCAATTGAAGCATTGGTTCGCAAACATTTTGATCTGCGGCCCAAGGCGCTGATCTCCATGCTCGACCTGAAGCGACCCATATTCCTGGCGACGGCTGCCTACGGGCATTTCGGGCGGGAAGAAGAAAACTTTACGTGGGAAAAAACAGACCGCGCAGAAGAACTGGCTGAGGCGCTTAAATAGGTTGAAAGCATGGCTAATCAAAAGAAATTCCCCAAACATTTCAGCTTCGAGTTCTCTGCTCCCAAATCGGAGGAGGCTATTCGAAAACTGATCCGCGTGCACGATCGCCTGACTCAGTTCGATCCACATTTTTTCTCCGTGACCTACGGCGCTGGCGGTTCAACCAAGGACGGTACCAGGCAGGCGGTACTCGATATCAACGAATCGGGGTCCGCGGTTGCTCCACATTTGTCTTTCGGTGGCGATTCACCCGATAAGATCGAGAAGCTTCTTATCGATTACAAAAATGCCGGTGTCCGGCGGCTGGTTGCCTTGAGAGGCGATATGCCCTCTGGCATTGGCGCCTCAGTGAAGTTGACCTATGCCAATGAACTGGTCAGCTTCATTCGGGAGAAAACCGGGGACCATTTCCATATCAAAGTCGCCGCATATCCTGAAGTTCACCCGGATTCCAACAGTGTCGAGTCCGATCTCAAGTACTTCAAGGCCAAGGTCGATGCAGGAGCTAATAGCGCTATCACCCAGTATTTTTACAATGCCGAGGCTTATTTCCGGTATATCGACGCCTGTGAGAAGCTTGGCATCGATTTGCCTATTATTCCTGGCATTATGCCAATCACCAATTTCAAGGGGCTGGTCCGGTTTTCCGACACTTGCGGTGCGGACATTCCTCGCTGGATTCGAAAGCAACTCGAAGACTACCAGGATGATCCTGAATCCCTGAAATCATTTGGAGAAGAAGTCGTCACACGACTCTGTGAACAACTGTTGGCAGGTGGTGCACCCGGTTTGCATATTTATACGCTGAATCAGTCTTTACCCACCATCAGGCTCTGGCATAACCTTGGTTTATAACCTGTCTGCGCAAACCGCATAGCGCCGTATGCGAGTCTCTCGTTTTTATATCAACCGGTCACTTCATGTTGACGAGGATATTCACCTCGAAGGTCCGCTAGCACACTACATTCGCACTGTGCTTCGATTAAAGCCAGGCGATCCCTTGATTATGTTTAACGGCAAGGGTGGAGAATTCACGGCACTGGTTTCTCAAACCAGTCGCTCGGATGTTGTGATCCACACGGGTGAATTTTTTGGGATCAATCGCCAATCGAGCCTGGCAGTGGAAACAGGGCTGTCATTAATAAAAAGGGATGCGATGGATCTGGTGATCCAGAAATCCACCGAACTGAATGCTCGCAAGATCCAGCCATTGATTAGCGCTAACACATCAGTAAACACAAATGGGCTGCCGAGAAAGCTCGGTCACTGGCAGCAAATCAGCCACGGCGCATGTGAACAATGTGGCTTAAACTTGCCCCCCGATATCGGCCCGGTGGTCGCTTTTCCCGAGTGGGTTAAGACTGTCGACGCGGATCTTAAGCTCATTGCAAACCCATTGGCAGAACACTCACTGCGGGACTCACGGCAAGGTATTCAGGTAGATCCACGAAGCATTGCAATTGCCATTGGCCCCGAGGGAGGGTTTACCCAGGACGAACTCTCTATGGCAGGTGCAAATGGATTTATCTCAATTAGTCTGGGACCGAGAACTTTGCGAACAGAAACAGCGGCAATTACATTATTGTCCCTGGTTCAATCGCGATGGGGGGACCTGCATTAACAAGGGGCTTGCAACTATCCCTGGCAAGCTACTGAAAAGCCCCAGTTAGAATGCGACGCGGCTTATTTCCCACTCAATAAGGTCGAAATCCGGAATCGAGACATTGTCAGCTACCAAACGCGCTTTCGCGAGTTCAGTCTTCTCAATCGGTTCTTCAGTCTCAAACAACTGAGACTCTGTAATTTCAGTCAGCTGAGGTGTGGCCTGCGCAACGATAGCAAAATAACTGAAATCGTCCTGATTACCCAACGCCTGTAGCACGACCAGGCCCGCCGAAGAAACGCTCACCAGGGAGAAACTGGCTTTTTCAATAGTAAGCATTTCAAAAGAAGCTACGGGAACCTGGACTCCACGCCATCCAAGAAACCCCAGAAACCAGTCTGGCGAATCCTGTATTCTTTGCAATGGCTCATAAGGAATAATCTCAGCCACCATCTCATCAGGTATTAAAATACTACTCTTTTGCAAGGGTACGACGTATGTCGACACCACTACTTCACTTTCTGCCATTAGCTGAGCGCCTCTGCAATTACTTCCTCAATGGTGCTGATCAAATTAGCTTCCTGAAAGGGCTTACCAAGGTAACGGTTGACACCAAGCTCCAGCGCCTGTTTCTTATGTTTCTCCCCGGTCCGGGAGGTAATCATTATTATTGGTAACTTCTCCAACCTCGGGTCTCGCCGAACGCTGCGAAGCACTTCAAATCCATCCATTTTCGGCATCTCGATATCAAGCAACATGACATCCGGGAAGACTTCCTGTAATTGCTGCATCGCGTCTATACCATCCTTGGCAGTCGTCACCTCCCAACCGTGACGCTCCATCAATCGTGTTGTTACCTTGCGGACAGTGACGGAATCATCAACGATCATCACCTTCGCAACCTTGTTAGCAGGCTCTACGACTTCTTCTTTGACATCAACTGTTTCGAATTCAAAACTTGAGCTTCCCACGAGCGCCATCAGGTCAAGAATAATAACCACGCGACCATCGCCAAGCACCGTCGCGCCTGCAACTCCGCTGACTTCGTTAAACTGTGGGCCAAGGGTCTTTACGACGACTTCTCTGCTACCAATCACCTGGTCAACTTGTAGTGCAATGGAATCATCGCCACTACGGGCTAAGATAACAGGCAGTGGCGCGACCTGTCCTTCCAGGTCCGGCTCTTCCGCTTTGCCTAACATTTTCCCAATATATGCCAATCGATAGGGCTGACCGGCATACTCGAACATGGGTGCATCGGGTTGATAGTATGCTTCAAGTTCATAAGGACTCACTCTGACTATCCCTTCGATAGTATTTAACGGGATTGCGTATACTTCCTCCCGCACAACAACCATCAAAGCCCGATTAATCGATACGGTGAAAGGTATGCGAATTGAAAACTCGGTCCCAACACCGTAGGTCGAATCAATTGAAACCGAGCCGCCTAATTGTTTGATCTCGCTGTTCACCACGTCCATGCCAACACCGCGACCCGAGATCTGGGTTAACTTTTGCGCCGTACTAAAACCGGCAGCCATAATGAACTGCCTGACTTCGTGGTCTGAAATCTTGGAATCTGCCTTGATGAGCCCTCGTTCCACTGCTTTCTTACGCACAGCGTCGATATCAATACCACCGCCATCATCGCTGATCGAAAGCACAACGTAGCCACCCTGCCTCGACAACCGTAAGCTAATGCTGCCTGTTTCGGGTTTTTTAGCAGCCTTACGCTGTTCGGTGGACTCGATGCCATGATCCACCGCATTACGGAGCATATGCTCCAGGGGCGCAACGATTCTTTCCAGGACACTTCTGTCCAGCTCACCCTCGACATTAAACGCATCAAACCGAACGGATTTACCTACTTCGCTGCTGATTTGTCTAACAATTCTTCTAAGCCGTGGAATCAGGCGAGCAAAGGGAACCATCCGTGTTCTCGTTAGCCCTTCCTGCAACTCACTGCCTATTCGTGCCTGCTGGTGTAGCAACGTTTCGGCATCGCGGCTCTTGTTCGCCAGAGAATCTTTCAAGTCCAGCATATCCGAAGAACCTTCGTTCAGGGTTCGCGAGATTTCCTGCAACATGGTGTAGCGATCCATCTCCAACGCATCAAATGATGAGTCAGTTTCGCCTTGTGTTTGCCTGAAAACGGTCTCACTGGACTCTGTCTCAATTTCCAGACGTCGTACCTGGTCCCTGATACGACTGATTGTTTCCTCCATCTCGACGATGAAATCACCAAAATCGGTAATCTGTTGTTCGATTCGACCTCGGGTGATGTTAGATTCTCCGGAAAGGCTGATCAATTCCTCTAACAATTCCGCTGAAACGCGGACCATTTCCTGGGTCTGGCCTTGCGTTGCCGGTGCCGCATCTGCCTTGGCTTCCCCGGACTCAGCTTTTGATTCGCCGACGTCGGTGCTTCTGTCTTGTGCCACCGCTACGGCCGCAACCGGCTTTATTTCCTGAGTGCCCGTTAATGAAGACAGCTCTTCTTCACTCGCCTCACCCTGAACCAATTTCCTGTAGACACCCACCCGACGTGTAATTTCATCCTGCCGCTGATTTAGTGAGGCAAAGAAGGTATCGTCGAACGGCACAGGGTTAGACTGAATATCAATCAAATAGGTCTCAAAATTATGGGTGTACTCACCCAGACGATTACACCCGGCAAGACGGGAGCCACCTTTCATGGTATGCAGGTGTCGAAGTAAATTGTCGTGATGTTCCGTCGCGTTCGGTTCGGAACTCCATTCCAAAATACACTGGTCTATCGATTCAATCAGTTCATCGGCTTCGTCAATAAATATCGCTAGAATCTCTTCATCAATCTGGTCGGTGACCTCGGCTTCACCAGAAACAGCCTCGTGATCATCAGGTACGTCGGCAGTAATATCATCTTGCTGTACAACAGGCGGCCTGGCACCAGGAACAGATCGCAGCGACTGCAATTCTGACTCTGTCGCATCACCGGCCACCAGTTTTTGGTAGATGGCCACTCGACGAACAATTTCATCCTGATGTTGATTCAGCAAACCAAAGAACTGATGGTCAAAGTCAACCGGATTCTGTCGGACTTTGGTCAGGAAGGTTTCGAAATTATGTGTGTATTCTCCAAGGGAATTGCAACCCGCTAATCTTGCGCCACCTTTAAGTGTGTGCAAGTGCCTTAACAGATTATCCAGTTGTTCTGTCGAACCGGTGTCTTCACTCCACGACAGAATGCTTTCATCGATGGCTTCGAGGAGTTCTTCGGCTTCCTCAATGAAAATTCCAAGTACATCATCGTCAATATTGTCTTCTGGCAGGACAACGGTGTCGGAAGTCTCCGCCGTTTCAATGGCTGCCGTTTCACCAGAATCTGCAACTTCCTCGGTTTCAACAGAAAGATCCCGTAATTCACTGACGACGTTTGTTTTTTTCGCATCCACTTCCTGACTGGACGCAAGTTGATCGAATATCGACATCAGGTTTTCATGGGCTCTGAGAACGGCCTCAATGATTGGGCTCTCAGGCTTATCCTTAAATCGTCGGTAAACCTGTAAAAGCTCCCGTATCAACTCGCTCAACGGTGTATGTTGCGTCGCTTCTGACTGGACCAGCACCTGTTCCAGTTCAAAAACTATTTTCACAATACCTTCGGATTGCCAGGTCTCGATAATCTCACGAGGTCCGGTCAGAACATCGATCATCGAAAAGTCGAGCTGCGGAAGTAATTCAGCTCCGTCCGTTTGCGACTCAACATGTTCTGCCCGACTCAGGAATAAGTCCAGGTCAGCTAACCGATTACGAAAACTAGTCAGATCCCCAAGCACCTTCTCTATCATGGTGATACTGGTTTCCGCCAGATCAAGATAGCCTTGATCAGCGTTGGCTTTCCCGTGATAGAACTGGCTGCTGATACTTTCCATCGGCGCTGCAATCTTTGCAATCGTGGAAATTCTCGCCATACCTGCGCTGCCTTTTAAAGTGTGGTAGGCGGCAACGATATCGGCATTGACGGGACCTTTGACCTCAAGATACGCGCGAATGACCTGAATATTTTCCATTGCTTCTTCACTAAATATTTCATCAAGCTCAGGGTCATAAGACTCATCCTGCCCTTTGCTACCACCAGGACCCTCAGCAACCTGTAATTTCGGCGGCATTTTAGTCAGAGGTGCAGGCTTTTCTTCAACCAGGGGCTCTTCTATGACTGAAGGCTCTTCTATAACTGTAGGCTCTTCATCTACTGAAAGTTCTTCATCTAACACGGGCTCAGGTTCCAGCTCTGCCAGGTCAATATCAAAATCATCGAGGCCAATTTCGTCCAGGGCGCTGGAAGGTTCGGACTTTCCTATAGTAAGTGCTTCAAGTGTGAGATCTTCCAGTTCAATTTCAGGTTCAATGTCTGGCTCTTCGACTATAAGCTCAAGGTTTACCCCAGACACTGCGCCTGGTTCCGCAAGCGCGTCGATCTTAATTAGAAGATCATCAATTTCGAAAGTCTCTTGGTGCTTTGCGCTAAAAGCTTCGACACCATCAGGTATAATAGCCGCTACTTCACCGACCATCGCTTGAATTCGCGGCGTCACCTGAATCAACTTCTCCAGAATGCGATTCAAGAGACTCTCAACAGCCCACGCAAGTTCAACCATCACGGTGGCTCCGACCATTCGACCACTACCTTTCAGGGTGTGAAAGGCACGTCGAATTTCAGTTAACGCCTCCATGTCTCCTGTATCTTGCTGCCACCTGGGCAAGTATTCGGCTATGGATTCCGCGACCTCTTCTGCTTCTTCGACAAAAGTCTCGATAATCTCGTCATCGATCAGGTCATCGTCACTATCATCTTCAGCAACCGTGAGATCTTCGACGACAAGTTCTTCTTGCGGTGAAGGCTCTTTACTAGCTGATGGTTCTTCATCAACTGATGGCTCTGTATCAACTGTTGGCTCTGTATCAACTGTTGGCGCTGTATCAACTGTTGGCTCTTTATCGGCTGATGGCTCTGTATCAACTGTTGGCGCTGTATCAACTGATGGCGCTGTATCAACTGTTGGCGCTGTATCAACTGTTGGCTCTTTATCGGCTGATGGCTCCACAACAACTTCATCGACTTCCGGCGTGATCCGTTCTAAAGCGTCGCTGCCTAATTTTTCAATCGATGATTCGGCTACTTCGAGCATTCTAAGGTAAGGCTCAGACGCGTTATCCAGAAATCTCTCAAGATAGTAATCGATGCTCGTCAGTGCGTCCGCTAAATCATCCAGGGAGGACAATTCTGGCTGGCTATCTTGCTTGCGTTGCAGTGACTCGATGTATAGAGAACAGGCACCAAGCACATCAGCTGATCGTTGTTGGTTTACGATCAGCAGTCCACCACGAAGATCATTCAGTTCTTCCGGTAGCGACTCAAGTTTTTCTGGTTCATAGTCGGTACTTATGTACTCTACGATTGAATCTTTACACTTTGCCAACCCATTACGCGTCTCTCGTATAACTGTTGCTTGCGCCTCGTTTAGATCACCAAATGTGTCTGCCTCACCTTCATCGTTAGTTCCACCAACTCGGTTCAGGTCTGATTGTATCTGCAGCAGCGCACCGGCAATATCAAGGAGCTGATTTTCGGTTGGATCTTCTAATTCCAGCGACCTGATAACGCCTATCTGTTTCTCCAGGCTTTCCTGGTGATTCGGTAAACCAACCACGGAAAGGGTACTCGCTGACTGCTCCATCAGCGGTAAAAGGCCAAGCAGGTCCTGTTTGTTCCTCTCGCTGGAACGCACGTAGAGATCGAGCTTATCTACAATACCAGTGATCTCTTCTGTCAGGATTTGGGACACTGCGGCCAGGGTATCATCGTCAGGCCCGAATTCGACTTTTTCAGTTTCAATTTCTGTAACGGTTTCTGCGGAGTTGTAACGGGACAGAACCGCCGTAATTTTGGTAGTTTCCCTGGTTGCGGTTCGTAACTTCGCAAGCAAGTCCTGCCCAATTTCTGCAGGCAACGGTGCAGACAATTGTGTCTCATCACCTTCGGCCAGTAATTTTAAGGTGCCATCGATTGCTTTCAGTTGTTTTGCGACAGAAGCATCAAGTTTGATAGCACCAGTAACGACACCTTCAACCAGCGCCAAGGACATTACCGAAAGATGCCCAACGGGAGACTCTCCGCACAATCTTTCCAGCCTGGATAAGACTTTTGCCATCATACCCAGGTTTTGTTTCATGTTCGATTTTTTCAGCAGAGCCGCAAGTGCCTGTTTATAATACTGTCGGAGTTTACGAACAGTGGCAGGGCCTTTTGCGGCCTTGTAAGCCTGGACAACATCTTTCGTTACAGGCTGCGACAGTAACCCCGACTCAGCATCCGCAGTAGAAGCACCATCAGTTGAATCTCCAAGCCGTTCCTCACCGCGGGCAATTCTCAAGTTGTTAACAATCGGGTTGAAAAACGCAGGGCTGTCCTTTTGTTCCCGCTGAATTCGGTTGAGATAACCCGGCATTTGCAGAATCGACTGCATCAATATTTCCTGGGCAGTCTCAATGTCGGGTACTGCATCGTTCATTAGTGCCTGCGCGACTTCTTCCATTTCCAGGGCAATAAGTATCGGGCCCTCAATCTGCAGCATCAACAAGGTGCCATGCACCTGGTGAATTGCCGTAAGGCAGTTCCGCATCTGACTGGAATCATCAGCAGATTCCGCAACGGCCTCAAGTGCATTCTGCGCCTGGTTCAGTGTTTCGGAAATGTCCGCCTTAACCCAATCCAGCGCAACGAAATCTTGACTTGCGCTCATTTATCTTGCCCGTTGATCATTTTTGTTCATGGCATCTTCATTCTGGTAATTTAAATCCGGTTACTGAAGATCGAAGCTCGTTGGTAATATCCGCGAGGTTGCCAACCGCCACAACAGTCGCCTGAGTTCCTTCGTTAGTTTGGGACGTAATCTCTTCAATGCTTTTCATAGTTTTTGAAATTTTTCCGGCAGAAACTGCCTGTTCTCTTGCCGCATCTGAAATATTTTCAATGATTTCAGCCAGAGACTTAGATACGGAATCAATTTCGCCCAGTGCAACTCCAGCATCCTGCGCAAGCCTGGTTCCCTGCACAACCTCCGCTGTGGTCTGTTCCATTGACATTACTGCTTCGTTAGTATCACTTTGAATTGTTTTTACGAGGGCGGATATCTGCTTCGCCGCAGCACCGGACCGTTCCGCAAGTCTTTGCACCTCATCTGCAACGACCGCGAAACCCTTGCCTGCATCCCCAGCCATGGATGCCTGAATCGCCGCGTTCAACGACAGGATGTTGGTTTGGTCCGCAATGTCGTTAATCAGCGAAACGATATCACCAATCTCCTGGGAGCTTTCACCAAGACGTTTGATTCTTTTTGCAGTTTCCTGAATCTGTCCTCGGATATTTTCCATCCCCCCAATAGTGTTCTGTACAACGGATGCTCCCTTATTAGCGATGTTCACTGATCGTTCCGCAACAGATGAAGATTCCGCCGCGTTAAACGAAACCTTGTCAATGGAAACGGCCATTTCATTTACCGCCTCAGAGACATCAGCGATTTCCGCTGCCTGACGTTTCGACGCATTTGAAAGCTGACCCAGGGAGGTTCGAGTTTGTTCAGTGGCAGTTGATACCATACTGGCTGCCTGGTTAATTTTTGAAACAAGAGAACGCAAATGGTCAATAGAGAAGTTAATGGAATCTGCTATCGCTCCGGTGAAACTCTCGGTAACTGTCGCTTGAACCCGCAGATCACCATCTGCCAGGTCTGCCATTTCATCCAACAATTGTAGAATCGCTTCCTGGTTTAGTTCATTTTGACCCTCGTTCTCGGCAGCTGTTCGCCTGACTCCGTAGTAAACGAAGAAACTCAACAGGAAGATAATCAGCAACGCGCCAGCGGCAAAGGCGACGCCAATGAACGGCGAGCCTGGTCTTAGCAAAATACTGCCGTTGTAGATATCGAGCAGTCGATTCGACAGATCGACATATTCACCCGATCCAAGGCGTAGCGCCACCGCCGCTCGCTTTGAGTCAACGACATTTTGCGAGCGAGTAGAAATTTCGTCCATGCGACTAGACACCGTACGGAACAACTCGTTGATCCTTGTAAGGCTGGCCTGAACTTCCGCATTTCTGACTGCAGACAACAATAATTTCCTGTCGCCTTCAGTTAACCCACGCAATACCTGTCTAAAATTACTGCTGTCACGATTGAAATTGTCCAACAGGCTATTGGACGAACCCAACTCAATAATCTTGTCAATGCTGCGAGTCATTCTTTCGACCAGCAGATTCTGTCGCTGGGCCAGTGCAACCTGGTTTGCGGGAAGGTTCAGCCGCAACATTGATACAACAATTTTGCTGTTCTGTTGCTGAATCGCAGACATGGTAATGTCCATGTCATCATGGATCCCATTCAGAAAAACCAGTGTGGCCCGATTATCCATAATAGTATCAATTTGATTTTTCGTATCTTTCCAGAGTGCTGCAATTTTCACCAGCTCAGTTTGAGCCGCCGCAGATGCTACGGGAATAACTTGCGCCGGATTCCCGCCTGTCAGATATCCCAGGTGGGTACTGAAATTGCTCTTGTTACCTGATAAAACTTCGAAGATTGCTTTCTGGCCATCTGAGGCAGCAGCAGCGGCGCCATTCTTAGCAATTTCCTGACTGCTAATTTTTAATTCATTTATATTGCGAATGTATGCTTCACCGGACCTGGCTTGCAGCTGCCCAAAATAGAAATTGCCAGAATATCCCGCAATGAACAGCATTAGCATCAGGATCAAGCATAAATTCAGCGGTTTTCTGAGAGTCCGGCCTACAACGCCAGTTTTTTTATCTGCCATCCAAAATATTCCTCTGTATAACTTGTTTTAGTTGGCGCCTGGCGCCAACTGAATCTATTTTATCGATCCAGTTTTTCCAAATCGGGATCTGCCGCCAGCGCCGTCAGGCTAAGTATTGGCCATTGACTGGTACCAACCCGAAACCCCCCTTTTACAAAAGGCTGAAACATCGAATCTACCTCGATACCTTCCTCGAATGCCTCCTGGGGGAAATGCTGCATGCCAAGAGATTCGTCGATAACAAATCCGAAACATTGTTCTTCGTCTTCAACCGTCAGTACCCGCCGTAGTGACCGTGAAGGAGACGTCTTGCTGCCAAAGAACGTCGCCAGATCCAGGATTGCCATCAACCTGCCCCGTACATTTGCAATTCCCAGTACAAAGGGCTTTACCCCCGGTAGGCGGGTAGCCGGTGGCACTCGCATCAGCTCACCCACTTCACTCATGGGGGCAACAAACTGGTTACCCAGCAAAGTGAATCCCAGGCCATTCCACAGCGTTTGCGTGTTTTCTATCGCGGGTAGTTCTGTGGCTACCTGCCGACTGCGTTCGGCCAGACCGGCGAGTATGGAAAAAGGGCTCTGATTGCTCACACAAGCCCCTGGTGTTGGTGCTTGCGGCAAGTTCTACGATTCATACCATCACTCCCTTCATCACAGAGTCCAGTTCAAGCCCGTCAACGGGTTTAGTGACATAACCCTTCGCCCCTTGTCTCTTACCCCAAACCTTATCTGTTTCCTGGTCCTTACCGCTGACAATGATGACTGGTATATGGGAAGTCAGCTCTCCCTGACTAATCGCTCTGGTTGCCTGGAACCCATTCATATCGGGCATTACGACGTCCATCAAGACGCAGTCAGGCTGTTCAATACTCGCCTTTGCTACCCCGTCGGCACCATTTTCGGCGGTTATAACTTCGTACCCAAGGCCTTCCAACATACCTTTCAGCCGGTATATTTCTGTGGGCGAGTCATCAACAACTAGTACTTTTCTCATTTCAAATCCCTAACGCTAACCCGTCACCTTGACGTGATCACGAATTGCACTAAGCAGCTCATCTTTACTAAATGGTTTAGTTAAATATTGATCCGAGCCTACGATCCTCCCTTTGGCGCGGTCGAATAGTCCATCTTTACTGGAGAGCATGATTACCGGGGTACCCTGGAAGGCGCTACTGTTCTTTATCAGAGCGCAGGTCTGGTATCCATCGAGCCTTGGCATCATGATATCGACGAAAATAATTGATGGCAGGGTATCCGCAATCTTGGCCAGGGCATCAAACCCGTCGATCGCGGTAACAACCTCGCATCCAGCTTTCGTCAGCAGCGTTTCGGCTGTCCGTCGAATAGTCTTACTATCATCGATGACCAGAACCTTGATGCCATCAAAATTGTCGTCCATATCTACTACCCTATGTTGACCGAACTTGTTCAATCAGGTACATGAAAAAAAGCAAAATTGTATTTTCTGTCCGTACTTTACACGCGTTTTTTAACACAGTTTGTAAACTCATTCCATATGTACGATCCTGCTCTGCCAAGAGCGTCACAAAACGGGCCATGTAGTTTACAATGAGACAGTAAATTAACCGAAGACGGAGAGAATTAGTCTTGAGCCTAAAACTTGGTGTTGTTATGGATTCCCTTGAATCCATCAACTATAAAAAAGACAGTACTCTGGCCATGATGACTGCCGCCCAAAGCCGGGGATGGGACATTTTCACCATCCAACAGGCCGGTTTGTTCGTTTCTGATGGCTCAGTACTTGCCCGGCAGGTCGAAATCAGGGTGAAAGAGGGCAGTTCTGACTGGTTCGAGGTTTGCTCTGAGCTAACCGGCCCAGTCAGAGACCTGGACGCCGTGCTGATGCGCAAAGACCCGCCTTTTGATATGGAATACATCTACAGTACCTATCTGCTTGAGATGGCAGAGAAAGAGGGTGTTCTTGTATTGAATCGCCCCGGCAGTATCAGGGATTGCAACGAAAAGCTGTTCGCCCTGCAATTTCCCCAGTGTTGTCCACCGCATATTGTCAGTCGGGACGACGAAATACTCCGTTCTTTCCATAAAAACCACCAGGACGTGATTTTTAAACCCCTGGATGGCATGGGGGGCACATCCATATTCCGGATCAAGCATGATGATCCCAATCTATCAGTGATTATTGAAACCCTGACCGATAACGGCAATCGGCAGATTATGGCCCAAAAGTTCATTCCCGAAATAAGTGATGGTGATACGCGTATATTGTTAATCAACGGAGAACCCATTCCTTATGGCCTGGCGAGAATTCCAGCAAAAGGTGAAACTCGGGGTAATCTTGCCGCAGGTGGCGAAGGAGTAGCCAGACCGTTGAACGATCGCGATCTCTGGATTTGTGAGCAGGTGGGCGCCACATTGCGACAAAAGGGGCTGTATTTCGTCGGAATTGACGTGATTGGGGATTTCCTGACAGAAATTAACGTCACCTGCCCAACCTGTCTTCGCGAAATTGACAAGGCCTACGAGCTGGATATTGCAGGCGATTACATAACTTTCATCGAGACCCTGATTGGCTGATGGCAACAATCAACCCTGGCATTACCCCCACTGACAGGCTCAGTTTTACGGTATTTCTCGCTATTACGATTCACGCGATTATTATTTTAGGTGTGACTTTTACATTTTCGAAAAAAGGTCCCTCGACCCACACCATGGAGGTTACCCTGGCTCAACATCGAAGCCGGAATCAGCCCAAAAAGGCTGATTTTCTCGCCCAGTTTAATCAGGCTGGCAGCGGTACGCTGAAAGAGCGCTCGCTAACCACTTCACCCAATGATGCTCAATTCCATGACACGGTGGTTCGCGAAACCTCTCCCGTACAGCAGGTGGTTTCGTCTCCGGAGGTTATCCAAAAGCAAAGTCCTGTGGTCACGACCATCAATCAATCCACCACAAAAGCGGCAGTAGAGACAAAATCGATTGAAAAAGTGCCTTCAGAATTTCCGACCAAAGGCGAGAAATCGCTACTGGAACGTAGCCTTGAGATAGCCAGTTTAGAGGCTCGACTCGATCAACAGCGTCAGATTTACGCCAAACGTCCGAGAATCAAACGCATAACCAGCCTTTCAACGGCATCCAGCACGGATGCCTATTACCTCAATTCCTGGCGTCGCAAGATAGAAAGAATTGGCAACCTGAACTACCCGGCGGAAGCACGACGCCAGAAACTCTACGGCAGTTTGCGCCTGATGGTTGCTATCTTGCCAGATGGCAGTCTGAGAGAAGTTGAGTTGCTGGAGTCTTCCGGGCACCGGGTGCTGGATGCCGCAGCCATTCGAATCGTTAGATTGGCGTCGCCATTTGCGCCCTTTCCCGAAGACTTGCGCAAGTCAACTGATGTCCTGGAGATCATTCGAACATGGCAGTTCCGAAAGAACCATTCCGTTAGAAGTTACTAGGCTCATGTCACTGGAGCAGAGTTTCAAAAACCAATTCCTGGTTTCACTTCCCGCCTTGCGGGGAGATTACTTCCAGAATTCCATTTCATTGCTCGTTGATCACAATGCAGAAGGTGCATTTGGGCTTGTTATCAACCACCCCCTGGAAAATAAAATCAGCGATATACTACCTGACCTCGGGCTATTCAATTGCCCTGTACTGCTCGGTGGCCCGGTACAACAGGATCGAATATTCTTCTTACATCCGAAGGGTGAACAGTTCGATGCGACGTTAGAAGTAAGCGATGAGATTTCCCTTACCACCTCGGCTGACTTTGTAGAGGCCATGAAACAGGGAAGCGCACCATCGAAAACGATCGCGCTACTCGGTTATGCAGGTTGGGGTTCTGAGCAGCTGGAGCATGAACTGATAGAAAATGTCTGGTTACTCACGCCCGCGAATGGTCGCATCGTATTTGACGAACCTTATGAAAAAAGAGCTTCAGAGGCAGCCGGACTAATGGGCGTTGATCTCAATCTCATTTCACCCGAAGCAGGCCATGATTGATGGCAACCGTTTCTCTCGTTATGGCTTTCGATTATGGAATGAAAAAAATTGGCGTCGCTGTTGGCCAATCCATTACAGGAACTGCCAGCCCATTGACGATTCTGTCGGCAAAAGACGGTGTTCCGGACTGGCTGGAAGTAGAAAAGCTGATCAGACAGTGGCAACCTGCACACATCGTGGTTGGCTTACCGCTCAACATGGACGACAGCCCTAGCGAGATGTCTGTCAAAGCAGAGAAATTTGCCCGGCGACTAACCGGACGCTTCAATATCGAGCATTCGACAGTCGACGAACGGCTTAGCAGTTTTGAAGCACGTGACTATGCCAACGACAATCAGCCCGTAGATGCGATCGCGGCGAAACTTATTCTGGAAACCTACTTCAGACAGCGCTAGCAGGCTTCAGCCATCAGCGACCCATACCTAAATCGTCTTCATTGGGCTCCAGGGAGAGTCCCGTAACAGCCGCGGAGGTTGTTGCTGGCGCACTGCCCGCCAGTTTAATCATTAGACGGAGATCATTCGCAGAATCAGCTGCCGCCAGCGCGCTCTCGTAGGTAACTTCGCCATCAGTGTAGAGTCTGAACAGCGATTGATCAAATGTCTGCATTCCCTGTTCAGTTGAATCCGTCATGATTTTCTTGATTTCATGCACTTCACCCTTACGAATTTTATCTGCAACCAGCGGGGTATTAATTAGGATTTCTATGGCAGCGCGCCGCCCCTCACCATCGATGGTGGGAATGAGTTGTTGCGCAATCATGGCACGTAAATTTAGTGACAAATCCATCCAGACCTGATTTTGCCGATCAGCCGGAAAGAAGTTAATAATCCGGTCCAGAGCCTGGTTGGCATTGTTCGCGTGTAGCGTTGCAAGACAAAGATGTCCTGTTTCAGCAAACGTCACGGCATAGTCCATGGTTTCCCTGGTTCTAATCTCACCAATCATGATGACATCAGGTGCCTGACGTAAAGTATTTTTGAGTGCTATTTCAAAACTTGGAGTGTCTACACCAACTTCACGCTGGGTTACCATGCAACCCTGGTGCTCGTGAATAAACTCAATGGGGTCCTCAATTGTGATGATATGCCCCTCGGTACTCATGTTCCGGTGCCCGATGATGGACGCCAGGGAGGTTGACTTACCGGTACCCGTGGCTCCGACAAAAATAATCAATCCACGTTTGGACATTGAGAGCTTTTTTACCGACTCGGGCAGCAATAACTCGTCGCAAGTAGGAATGACACTCTCAATTCTTCGTAAGACCATACCGGCAAAGTTGCGCTGGTAGAAAGCACTGACCCTGAATCGACCAGCAGTGGGGCTGTGAATCGCAAAATTACACTCACGATCCGTTTCATATTCCTGTGCCTGGGCTTCAGTCATCGTACTGTGAACCATCTCCCGCGCCTGTTCGGGCGTTAGAGGCGTTTTCGACATGGGCATCATTCTGCCGGACACCTTGATCGATGGTGGTAATCCAGCAGTCACAAAAAGGTCTGAAGCTCCCTGATCAACGACGACCTTGAGCAATTTATCGAAATCAATCATCTGTGTGCGCTCCCAGGAATCCGATCGAGAATAAAAACTGTCGGCTTTTAAGTAAAGTCATCGGGAATTTTCGCCTTGTCACGGGCAGCCTCTAAGCTGACCAGGTTTTTATCTACCAACATTCGCAGAGTTTGATCCAGAGTGACCATGCCAATGGACCCACCAGTCTGAATCGCAGAGTACATTTGTGCAATCTTGGATTCGCGAATCAGGTTACGTATCGCTGGTGTACAGATCATGATCTCATGAGCAGCGACCCGCCCACCGCCAATTTTTTTCATTAAACATTGTGAGATAACTGATGAAAGGGATTCAGACAACATGGACCGAACCATATCTTTCTCGGAGGCGGGGAACACATCGATAACTCTGTCGATCGTTTTTGCAGCAGACGAGGTATGCAAGGTACCAAACACCATATGTCCTGTCTCTGCAGCCTCCAGCGCCAAACGTATGGTTTCAAGGTCACGCATTTCGCCTACAAGAATAATATCCGGATCCTCTCTCAATGCTGAACGAAGCGCTTCATTGAACCCCAGGGTATCCCTGTGTACCTCCCGCTGGTTAACGAGACACTTTTTGGACTCATGGACAAATTCGATAGGGTCCTCAACCGTTAGGATGTGCTGGTAACGATTGTCATTGATGTAATCCATCATTGCAGCCAACGTCGTGCTTTTCCCTGAGCCGGTCGGCCCGGTGACGGTAATCAGCCCACGGGGGGTTTCTGCAAGACTACGGAATACCTCTCCCATCCCCAGATCCTCCATGGTCAGTACTTTGGAGGGTATGGTCCGAAACACTCCGCCTGCCCCACGGTTGTGATTAAAGGCATTGACGCGAAAACGGGCAACACCCGGCACCTCGAACGAGAAATCAGTTTCAAAAAATTCTTCGTAGTCCTTTCGCTGCTTGTCATTCATGATTTCATAAATCAGTGAATGCACTTCCTTGTGGTCAAGTGCAGGTAAATTAATCCGCCGAATATCCCCATCGACGCGAATCATCGGCGGTAAGCCAGCTGACAGGTGCAAATCTGATGCGCCTTGCTTTTCGCTAAACGCTAGCAATTCAGTAATATCCATTTGGCTGACCTTCTACTTAAAAATTCGAAGTTGAATCGGGGCTTTGTTTGACAGAAAGACACCGAATCAGCCGCATGTTATTTTAGAATAAAGCAATTAACCACTGTTTCATGACGAGCGTAGGATTTGCGAGAACCAATAGAACCCAATCTTATCAAGGTGAGAACCAGAATCGAGCAGGCTTGTCGACAAAGCGGGCGAGACCCGAATTCCGTCAACCTGTTGGCAGTGAGTAAGACCAAACCCGTAGAAATGATCGAAATTGCGCTTAACTGCTGCCAATATCATTTCGGCGAGAATTATCTGCAGGATGCCCTCAAGAAAATCCCCAAAGTCACCAATCCTGACGTCATCTGGCATTTCATCGGCGCAATTCAGTCCAACAAAACCCGCCAGATAGCGGAGTCGTTTGATTGGGTCCACACAGTTGCGAGTGAAAAGATCGCGCGCCGTTTGAATAATCAACGTCCTACTGATCGCGATCCGCTGCAAGTCCTGCTACAGGTAAACATTGATGATGAAACATCAAAAAGCGGTTTACTGGTCGAAGAAGTTCACTCGATCATTGAACCATTGCTATCATTGAATAGAATCTGCTTGCGGGGATTGATGGCAATACCGACGCGCAGTGATGACCATCACGTGCAACAAGATGCATTCAGTCGATTGAGCGGTTTGTTGAAATCAGTTAACCAGGATTTCAGCATCGACCATTTCGATCAACTATCCATGGGTATGTCATCGGATCTTGAAACCGCAATCGCCGAGGGTGCAACAATTGTACGCATTGGCACTGCAATATTTGGAGCCAGAGCTTAGCTTTCTACGGGAAAATTATGATAACAACGACATTTATAGGTGCCGGTAACATCGCCCAGGCCCTGATGGGGGGCTACCTTCAGACCAAGCCGGGTCGAATCATCGCATCAGATCCTGTCCTGGTTCAATTGCAGAAGCTGCCTGCGTCCATTGAACGCAGCCAGGACAATCAGTCGGCTATTCAGCATGCCGATGTCGTCGTACTGTGCGTCAAACCCAATATGATGGCCGATATCTGCCGAAACCTGGCAGATCACAGCCGTGGCAAATTATTTATCAGCGTTGCTGCGGGAATTACTGTCGAATCCCTGGTCACATGGCTGGGTCAAGGCTCGGCGATTATCCGTTCAATGCCAAACACCCCGGCCCTGGTCCAGCAGGGCATGACCGGTCTTCACGCCAATGAAAACGTCTCATCCGAGCAGCGCACTGTGGCTGAGAAAATTCTTGGCTCTGTTGGCGAATATCACTGGTTCGAAGATGAGGCGAGTCTGGATGTGGTCACCGCAATTTCCGGCAGTGGTCCGGCATATTACTTTTTGATCATGGAATCCATGCAGAAAGCCGGTGTGGCATTGGGTCTTCCGCCGGAAGTAAGCCGAAAGCTGGTCGTACAAACCACTCTTGGTGCTGCTCAAATGGCTCTTGAATCTGATCTGTCAACTGAACAACTGCGGATCAACGTCACTTCTCCCGGCGGCACTACCCAGGCAGCGTTAGAAAAAATGCTGCAGGCTGGCCTGCCGAGCACAATTTCCGATGCGGTCAATGCCGCCTGGGATAAATCAAGAGAACTGTCCCAGACATGATCCAGCAGGCTGCTAGCTCGGATAATTCATGAGGCCGCACGGAATTCTTGAGGTATCCCAATCCAGGTAGAGTACTCACAATTCTGTTTCGGCCACGCAAACTCGCTATAATCAGGTTTCACAGGGCAGGACAATTTTATGGAGCAGAATTTCGCTAACGCAGGTGTATATCTTATACAGACGTTTTTTGGTCTCTATACTATTATTTTGATGTTACGGTTTCTGATGCAGATTTCAAGGGCTGACTACTACAACCCTATCAGCCAGACAATCGTAAAGCTGACTGATCCACCTATTCGGCCATTTCGAAAAATCCTGCCGACAGTTTTTGGTGTTGATTTCGCGACCCTGGCTGTTGCCTTCACGGTTCAACTGGTTTCGGTCATGCTTATTATGACGCTGTACGACCAACTGTTCTTCCATATTATTTATGTTGCCTGGGTGTCGCTGGGCTTGCTCGCGATTATATTTGATATCTACTTCTTTGCATTGCTGATTTCGGTCATCGCCAGTTGGATTGCACCTTTCTCTTCACACCCTGCGTTAAATCTGGTGCAGCAGATTATTGAACCTGTCTGTGCCCCCGCGCGTAAATTGTTACCGCCCATGGGGGGCATAGATTTTTCCATAATTCTTGTATTTGTATTCATCAATATCATCGATAACTATCTGGTGATCACTCCCCTGGCAACAGCGTTTGGTGTACCAGGTCAGCTCATACTTGGATTGTAGAAAATCACCACACCGCCGACCGATGGCAAGGCCAATAAACACCTTATCAGATACCTGGCAAACGTCTTTGCTGTCAGTCCATCAAGAATTACGATCCTGAAAAGTGAGAATCGGTCAACAAAGATCTTGAGAATCGTCAATCCGATCGCCCTTCCCGGGTTCATCACCCGATGACAGGGAAACGTCTATTTGCGATCATCGCTGTTTTGCTCCTGGGTCCGACCTATAAAGCGGAAGTCGTCTACTGGCAGGGTTTCGATATCCACTACACCACGCTGAACAGTATGCTTATCCCCAATGAGGTCGCTTTGGCCCATGGAATCGTTCGATCAAAGCGCAGGATAATTACAAACATCGCGGTTCGTAAGGGAGACCGGTCCGTCACCGCAAAATTGAGCGGTACGGCGGTAAACCTTTTGAGTCAGCTATCCAGGATGGAATTCAGCGAGGTAACCGAGGCAGGGGCAATCTATTACCTGTCAAACCAGCTCGTTGATGAACGCGACAGACTGGTGTTTAACATTGACATTCAACCCACAGATCACGCTGATACATTTCATCTGAAATTTATCAGACAGTATCACTAGGGGGCTTTGATCAATGGCCATGGGAGAAGAAGCAATCCGGAAAGTCGTTGTCGCCAGCAACAACCAGAAGAAACTAAATGAGTTACGCCACTCATTACCACCATCATTTGAACTGCTGCCGGGTTCCGATTTCAACCTCGACTCACCAGCAGAGACAGGCACAACATTCGTCGAGAATGCAATCATCAAGGCACGACATGCATGCAGGGTGACCGGTCTTGCCGCTATCGCTGACGATTCAGGTTTGGAAGTAGACTACCTGAAAGGGGCACCGGGAATCTATTCCTCTCGCTACGCCGGTGTCCTGGCAACTGACGCCGAAAACAATCACAAACTGCTGGCGGAACTAGAAGGCGTGAAGAAGGAACATCGTACCGGTCGATTTCGTTGCGTTATCGTTATGCTCCGACACGAGCTTGATCCCATGCCGGTGGTTGCCACGGGAACCTGGGAAGGTGAGATTTTAACCCGCAATCAGGGCCACAACGGTTTCGGATATGATCCGTTGTTCCTGGTTCCGGAACTGGGCATTTCTGCTGCACAACTGACCCCGCAACATAAGAATAAGTTGAGTCATCGTGGGCAAGCCATCACTCGGCTACAAAAATTGATTAACAGCCAGTGATTCCACTATCTCTCTATGTCCATTTCCCCTGGTGCGTCAGGAAATGTCCCTACTGCGATTTTAATTCCCATGAGGCTGACGATGTGCTACCGCAGGAGCAGTACATCAATGCCTTGGAAGCAGATCTGCAGCGTGAGCTAACATACGTACACGGTCGTGAGATCAAGTCAATATTCCTCGGTGGCGGCACACCGAGCCTGTTTTCACCCGAATCAATTGAAGAACTGTTGTCTCGTTTGAAAAAACACCTTGTCTTCAGCGACGACATTGAAATAACCCTGGAGGCGAACCCCGGTACCACGGACTACGGCAAGTTTGCAGGGTATTTCGCAGCGGGTGTAAATCGGCTGAGCATCGGCGTTCAAAGTTTTACCGACAGGCAACTGAATATGCTCGGAAGAATTCACTCAAAAGATGACGCCCATCGCGCTTTCGCGACGGCTTGCGAGGCTGGTTTTACCAACATCAATCTTGATTTGATGCACGGCCTCGAACAACAATCGGTCCAGGACGGACTGTTCGATTTACAGCAGGCCATCGATCTTGATCCTGCTCATATATCCTGGTATCAACTCACCATTGAACCCAATACGCTGTTTTACAAGAATCCACCCCGTCTGCCGAGCGAAGACGACCTCTGGAAAATCTATGCATCGGGTATCGAGTTACTCTACCAGCACGGCTACGAACAATACGAGGTCTCCGCCTTTAGCCAACCTGGCCGACGCTCCAGGCACAACCTGAACTATTGGGAATTTGGTGATTATCTGGGTATTGGCGCCGGTGCTCATGGCAAACTTACCGTTGATGGTAAGGTACACAGACGCGCAAAAACCCGATTGCCCAGAGATTATCTGGCCGGACAGAGAGTGACAGAAACTACCGTTAGTGAAGATGAGCTCGCGCTCGAATTCCTGATGAATTCCCTGCGTTTAAACCACGGATTTGATTTGAGTTTGTTTTCCCAGCGAACCGGTCTGGACACTGTTGTTTTACAACCGTTCCTAAAAAAAGCAATCCAGCGAAACTTGATTGCGATGAATGATCAACATATCGCACCTACGGCTCTGGGAATGCAATATCTGAATGACCTACTGGCCCTGGTCTAGGAGGCTGGGGTACTGTTGCTGAAGGCCAGATCAAACACTTCATGATCCAATTCCAAGCCACGCTTTTCGTATTTTGTTGCAGGTCTTTGAGGCGCTTTTACTCTCACCCAATCCTTCATCACCTCTTCTATGACCTTGGCATAGGGTGCCCAATCCGTTGCAATATGCACAACAGCCCCGGGTTTCAGGCATGGAGCCAACAAGCCGATGAAACCCGGATTAATCAGGCGCCGCTTGTGATGCTTCTTTTTATGCCAGGGATCAGGGAAGAAAATCTGGACCTTGTCGAGACTGGCTTTGGGTAAACAGTTCTGGATGACATCAATGGAGTCAGCCCGATAAATCCTCAAATTGGTCAATCCTGCCTTACCCGCTAGTCGAAGGAGATGTCCAACGCCTGGACGATGGACCTCCACCCCGATGAAATTGGTCTCTATTTCACTCTGTACCATCTCAAACAGGCTGTCCCCCATGCCGAATCCAATCTCCAGCACCAGGGGTTTCCCATTGATAAATTCAGACCGGCAATCAAGCAAACCATCCTGAACCTCCAGCCCCATTGCAGGCCAGAAATGTTGCAGTGCCTTAATCTGACCAGGTGTGATTCGTCCATCACGAATCACATAACTTTTGATTTCTCGTTTATGCACCATCTAGTGTAGTGTCCTATACAAAAAGCATAAGTGGTTCTCAAATTTGTCGCTGATTTGCTTAATGTGCGTTTTGTATAGGGCACTACACTAGCTAAGACGCCGCCATATCGCGATAGTAAGGAACACCCAGCCGAGGATAAAACACAATCCTCCCAATGGCGTAACAGGTCCCAACCATTTCATTGGGGTGACAGCGATCAGGTACAGGCTGCCCGAGAAGAGAAGAATCCCTCCCGTAAACCCATAAGCCGCATACTCCAGGTACAATTGGCGACCCCATTGCTCAATCATAAAGCAACAGATAAGCAGCACGACGGTATGGGTTAACTGATAATTGACCCCCGTTTCAAACGCATGCATAGCACGCTCGTCCAGGCTGGACCTTAATGCATGAGCACCGAACGCTCCCATCAACACACCTGTCAGCCCACTTAAGCCAGCGAAGATGAAAAAAAATTTAGTCACGTTATTTGATCACGCTGTTTGTTCACGGGAAGGGTTTCGAAACGGTGGGTTATGGAATGATATGTTTGCGGAGTTTTTTAATTGCATTCTGTTCGAGCTGGCGAATGCGTTCCGCCGAGACACCAAACTCTCCGGCGAGTTCATGTAAAGTTGACTTACGGTCAGACAACCATCGCCGCCGCAGGATTTCCTGCGCCCTTTCGTCAAGCAAGGAAAACGCGTCCCGTAATTGCTTCTGGTCACCCATGACTTGTCGCTGATATTCAACAATATCGGCAGGATTGCTTTCAGCATCTTCAAGATATCTTGAGGGACTCAAAAAATCATCGTCGTCGTCACCGGATGTGTCGAAAGCCTCGTCCTGGGAAGAGAGCCGACCCTCCATCTGGCGAACATGGTGCGGTTCAACACCCAATTCACCAGCAATAAACTTTACTTCCTGTTCGTTCATCCATCCCAGGCGTTTCTTTGAACTTCGCAGGTTAAAAAACAATTTGCGTTGCGCCTTGGTTGTTGCCACCTTCACAATGCGCCAGTTCTTCAAAATGAACTCGTGCATTTCGGCTTTTATCCAGTGAACGGCGAACGAAACCAGACGCACACCAAATTCTGGATTAAACCGTCGAACCGCTTTCATCAAGCCAACATTACCCTCTTGAATCAGATCTGCCTCGGACAAACCGTAACCAGAATAGGAACGGGCCACGTAGACCACGAATCTCAGGTGAGCCATAACCATCTGGCGTGCAGCATCCAGATCGTCTTCATAGAATAATTTTTCTGCCAATTGCTTCTCTTGCTCGACACTCAGCAAGGCAATACCGTTAACCGCCTGAACATAAGCCTCCAAGTTTCCCCCTGGGGACAAAAGGTCAATCGGTCGGATATCTGTGCTCATAGGCTGCTCTATTTGGCGGGCTGCGGAGTTTAGCATTCCCTACGTGTAAGTGCTAATTGGACAACACGCTGGCTATTGCGGTTCAATCCGATGTAGATGCCTGCCCACGGCCAAAGCCGCGCCCAGAACGCCCAGAATACATCCGATCCCCAGTAAAACTGCGGTCTCGGAGGCTCCGAGACCGATTAAGGTGAACTCTTCCTGGTAAGAAAGGAGTAACCGTTCAATGGGCTCAGAGAGAAACAACAAACTTGCCTGAACCATAAGCCAGGCGCCAACAGCACCACCAAGCCCATACCAGAATCCAAGATAGAGAAACGGGCGACGAACGAATCCATCGGTGCCGCCCACCAGTTTCACCACCTCTATTTCCGCACGACGATTTTCAATCGCGAGGCGAATCGTGTTCCCGATGGACAATAGCACCCCCAGGCCAAGAAACATGGATAAAGCCATCACAAACCTCTCTCCCAGCGCGAGTATCACAAACAGTCGCTCGATCCACTCCAGATCGACCGAAATTGACTCAACCTCTGGCCACGATTCCACCTGGGTTACCTTGAGTTTGGTTTCAGCGGGCGAAAGCGCCTCCAGCTCGATTTCTATCACTGCCGGTAACGGGTTGTTCGGCAGGGACGCCAGCACATCTTCAAAGCCACTATTCTTCTGGAACTCGGCCAGGGCACTGTCTGATGTAATATAGCTGGCCATGGCAACATCAGGATCGCTGAACAGATTCTCACTCAAGGCAATACCCGCCTTTTCACTCGTTCCAGCTTTCAGGTACAGACTCAACCGTGGTTTGCCATCCCACTCTCCACCCAGATTGCCAAGGTTGGTTAGCAAAATATAGAGCATGGCGGGCAGGGCCAACGCAATGCCGATCACCATCCAGGTCATTAAGCTGGTCAACAACGTCGAAAACAAATTTCTCAGGGTTTCAAAACCAACCTGCCGATGGTGCTTAAGATAAGCGCTCATTTTCCCAAGCATTCCAAGTGAGTGAGCGCTTGCCCCGGTGCTTTTTGGTCTGGGCCTTGTCACTGTCCTGGGGGGGGTTGTCCGGTTCGTCGCGCCTGACATTAAGCTACCAACCTGCCTTTGGAAAGGACAATCTGTCGATGGCCCATCTTCCGCACAAGATCGAGATCATGGGTCGCTATCATCACGGTCACACCCACCTGGTTAAACTGACTGAAAAGGTTCATGATTTCCTGCGAGAGTTCCGGGTCCAGGTTTCCGGTCGGCTCATCGGCCAACAACAACAGGGGTTTGTTAACTACTGCTCGCGCGATTCCCACCCTTTGCTGTTCGCCGCCTGACAATGCGACAGGGAACTGTTTTTCCTTTGATTCAAGTCCTACCTTTGATAGAGCAGCGCGAACCCTGCGCCCAATCTCTCGAGACTGGTACCCCGCTATTGTTAGAGGCAGTGCAACATTGTCGTACACGGTGCGATCAAACAGTAACTGGTGATTCTGGAATACAACACCCACATTGCGGCGTATTCCCGGTATGTCGCGGCGCCCGAGGCGGTTTAGATTTGCCCCATCGACGAACACCTGACCCTGGCTTGGCCTCTCCATCATAATGATCAACTTCATCAGGGTGCTTTTACCAGCGCCGGAATGGCCTGTTAAAAAGGCCATCTCCGCATCGGCAAGTTCAAGATTGATGCCTGACAAAGCTTCCTTCCCACCTGCATAGCGTTTGCTTACCTGATCAAACTTTATCATTGAATTTGGTCATCACCTTTAAAAAATTAGGGCGCTAATCAAAAAGCGCCTGAACAAATTCCCTCGCAACGAACGGTTGTAAATCATCAATTTGTTCGCCTACCCCTATGAATCGAATGGGCAGTTCCAATTGCTTGGCAATTGCAAAGATTACCCCACCTTTCGCTGTTCCATCCAGTTTTGAGAGCGTTAGTCCCGAGACTTCAACGGTTTCAGAAAACTGCGTAGCCTGCGATATTGCATTCTGTCCTGTCCCGGCATCCAGAACCAGCATCACTTCATGTGGCGCAGTGGCGTCAAACTTGGCTAACACACGACGAATCTTGCTCAGCTCCTCCATCAGGTTTGCTTTACTCTGAAGTCGCCCTGCTGTGTCGGCAATAAGAACATCAATATTTCGTGCTTTGGCCGCTGCCAGGGCATCGTAAATGACCGACGCGCTATCGGCTCCATTACCTTGCGCCACAACGGGTACATTGTTGCGCTCCCCCCAGACCTTGAGCTGTTCTACCGCAGCGGCACGGTAAGTATCTCCAGCTGCAAGCAGCACTGATTTACCAGATCGCTGAAGACGCTTGGCCAGCTTGCCGATGGTTGTGGTTTTTCCGGCGCCATTGACACCAACCATTAAGATTACAAACGGATTTTCACTGTCTGGAATCTCCAGCGGACGCTCAACAGCTTGTAACAACAGAGTCAGCTGTTCTTTGAGATGAGTAAGCAGCGCTTCAGTATTCGACAACTCTTTCCGCGCGACCTTTTGCGTCAGGGACTTCATGATCTGGTCTGTCGCCTCGACCCCGACATCCGAGGTAATCAACATCGTCTCGAGTTCCTCAAAGAGTTCCTCATCAATCGTTTTCTCGCCAAGGAACACTCGCCCAACACCATCCGATAACCTGGATCGTGTGCGTGACAAACCTGTTTTGACTCGTGAAAAGAAACCGGTTCTATCCTCGGGCTCTTTTTCTTTCATATGCACCACACCTGACTGTCTCGCCAATAACCTATACTCACCAGAACAAACCGGGGTGCAGATTGACGCCCCGGACTGTCCTTGTATGAATTATCGTGTGATTCATCCACGGCCGCAAAGATTCTTTCGGTTTTGGCCTTTTTACTTCTTGTCTCTGGAACAGTTTGTCTTGAGAAACCAACCAGGAGGCTGGCCGAGAATAGAAACCGTAGCGATAAGTAGCAGCCTCCTAGCATTAGCCCGGATAATTCATGAAGGCGGCACGGGACATTGTTAACATCATTTATATCAACGAGTTACTGTGTAAAACACTTCCATCTGAAACTACAGTCTGCGCCTGATCGGTTTTAGGGCGGGTCCCTTCACGAATTATCCAGGCTAGATGTCTGCAGTTAACATTTGGTTTGTACCCATATCGGGTTACATTACGACATATTCCTGTTCCAAGGTACGATTCAGCAAAACCCCAATATGGCCAGTAAAGATAAAGGAACAATCCGCATCATTGGCGGTCATTGGCGCAGCCGCAAGGTCGCATTCACAAACGATGGCGCTATCAGGCCAACCCCTGACAGAGTCAGGGAAACCCTGTTTAATTGGCTACAGCCGCATATTCAGGGTGCCCATTGCCTGGAGCTCTATGCGGGAAGTGGTATTCTCAGCATCGAAGCTCTCTCAAGGGGCGCTGAACATGTCACCATTGTCGATCAGTCCTCGTCAACAACTCAAGGGATCCGAAACAGCTTGCGAGCACTTGACGCCAGCACAACACGTTATCAATGCATCCAGGCAGACGCTGGGGTCTGGATCGAACAACAGTCCCAGGCCGCCTGGGACATCATTTTCCTGGATCCACCTTTTGCTGGCGATGAATTGGCCGTCGTTCTACCTATTGTTTCCAATCGGCGGCTGTTGAAAAACGATGGTCTCGTTTATATAGAAACTCCCAGGGAATTGTCCAGGCATGATTTACCCATTGCATGGGAAATTCTGCGGAGTAAACAAGCCTCAAATGTTCACTATTGCCTTTGCCGCCAGGCAGACCACAAGCCAACTCGAGACAGCGGCTGAAGAGTGGCAGTAAACTGCGGGTCATGTATGATTGGCGCCTCGACGAATCACGAAGCATGAGCAATGACAACAGTATTATATCCTGGCACGTTTAACCCCATCCACAATGGACATGCCGACCTGGTTGAGCGAGCGGCACTGATTTTTGACAGCGTAATCCTCGGAATTGCCACTAGCCCACACAAGAGTCCAGGTGATTTAAAGCTGCGAATCGATCTGGCCAATCAGGCTTTGTTGCATATCGACAATGCCGAGGTCATGGGATTCGAAAAACTGACCGTTGATTTTGCGCGTGAAGTAGGCGCGGGCGTCATCCTGAAGGGCATCCGCACCATGTCTGATTTCGAGTATGAATTTCAGATGCTGAACATGAACAGGGCACTACAACCAGGGCTTGAAACCATATTTTTAGCGCCTTCAGAAAAGTTTTCGTACATATCATCTACGCTGGTGCGGCAAATAGCCAGTTTAGGCGGTGATATCTCACAGTTCGTTCATCCAGTGGTCGCCGATGCCCTGTCGAACGGGGATATATCTTAAAGGGTTAGGGTCAATATACGCAAAGTAGGATGCTGGAGTCGAAATTTACCTGTTTATGGATAAGCACTAGTTACTGATTTTCGCTTTTCTACCGGTACTGCGACAACCAAGGCATCGGACGAACACTTCTCTCGCCGGAGCAACCACCAGGGTCTTACCCGCATCGCCAATATTTCCCCCTAGTGCCGAGAACGGCAGGCTGACTACAAAAGCAACCGACCCAAGGGCAAAAACGACCAGCCCAATCGGTCGCGCAACCAGCAAATCACCCGCCATTACAAATCCACCCGGATTCTCTTCGACGCGCCCAGCTTGTGCTGTAGCGGAGAACACCCCCAATAGAGTAACGAGTAGAAACGTTAACAGTTGGTTTTTCATAACCTCGACTCCTGTCGTCACAATGCTAAATTGTTAGGTACTCTTCAGGCGTGCGCCAGATCGAAGAGTGTCCTGCATTTTATATAAATTTCGCATTAAATATCAAAGCTAACTTCTTAATTATAAAGAGATTACATATCAATACGCCGCAAGCCTAAGCGTATTTACCGGGGAATTCAAATAGTTTCCGCTGAAGAGGGCAATACACCCGCTGAGCTCGATACCTGGTAGAGCCTCCTAGCGCTGGCACCGGGTACAGAATACGGTGGTACGTTGTCCTAACCTCGCTTCCTTCAAGGATCGCTGGCAGTTAATACAGGCTTGTCCGGCACGACCGTACACCGCAAGGGACTGACTGAAATACCCAGGCTGGCCATCCTCACGGACGAAATCTTTTAACGTGGTGCCACCGGATCTAATGGCTCGAGCAAGAATGTTCTTGATGGCTGACACCAATTTCCGGTATCGATCCCTGGAAATACTACCCGCGGGCCGATCCGGTCGAATTCCCGACTGGAACAGGGCTTCGTTGGCATAGATGTTCCCAACCCCAACAACAATGTGGCTATTCATAACCAGCAGTTTGACGGCAACTTTTTTACCCCGGGACTCAAAATACAGATAGTCCGGATTAAAGTCCTCTTCCAGCGGCTCCGGGCCTAAATTGTCAATTAATTTGTGGCCGTCACTCTGAGGTAGCCAGAAAATTGAGCCAAAGCGTCGCGGGTCGTGATAACGGAGCAGCGTGTGATCCTCAAGAACAAAGTCCACATGATCGTGCTTCTCAACCACAGCGGTAGCCGGGAGAATTCGTAAGTTACCGGACATCCCCAGATGAATCATCACCCTGCCAGCCTGGGTTCCAATCAGCAGATATTTTCCGCGACGGCCGACTGACTCTATCACCTGCCCGGTAAGCGCCTGGGCCAGTTCAACAGATACGGGCCATCTCAGCCTGGGTTGGCGAACGAGGACCAGTTTTACCCGTCGTCCCACAATATGTGGCTCAATTCCTCGTCTGGTGGTTTCTACTTCAGGAAGTTCTGGCATTGAAAATTTACACAGCAGATTTATAACCATGGTAACAGCTACGGCATTGGTATTTTTCAAATGAGTGAGCTACGGTTGTGACCATGAGGATCAAATTCCTGGGTGTGGACACTGGCGGTACATTTACCGATTTCGTTTATCTCAGCGAATCCGGGCTCGTTGTCCACAAGGTGCTATCGACTCCCGACTTCCCTCAGCAGGCTGTTCTACAAGGCATCAAGGAGATGGGCCTCTCCTCGGAGTTGTCGAAGGGGGGGATTGCCATCATCCACGGTACCACTGTCGCGACCAATGCCACCCTGGAAGGTAAAGGTGTCAAAACAGTTTACATTACCAACCAGGGCCTGAAGGACGTTCTTACCATTGGTCGCCAAACCCGGCAGCAACTTTACAATCTCACACCTACCCCTGTTGAAAGTCCGTTCGGTGCCGAGTTGATGCTGGAAGTATCAGCCCGGACGAACGCCAGCGGAGAAGAAATCAGCGACTTCGAACCAGGAGAGCTCGACTCACTAAAAGCAAGGGTAGACGCTCTCGCACCCGAATCTGTTGCAATTAATTTGCTGTTTTCGTTTTTGTCCCCAACCCACGAGCAGGCCCTGGAACAACTATTCGAGGATGATTATTTCGTCTCACGATCATCGACCGTTCTGCCGGAATATCGTGAGTATGAACGTGGCATGACTACCTGGTTGAATGCCTGGATCGGGCCAATTATCAGGGACTACATGATGTCCCTGCGGCACCATGTCGAACCTGCGCCCCTGTCGATCATGCAATCATCTGGGTTAACCATTGACGCAACACTGGCATCGACCCGCGCCGTTAACCTTTTGCTCTCAGGTCCGGCTGGTGGGCTGGTAGCAGCGCAATATATCGGGCAATTGCTGCGAAAGGACAAGCTCATCACGTTTGATATGGGTGGTACCTCGTCCGATGTCGCTCTCATTGAGCATCGTTTCAAGCTTACCAACAGCGGTCGCATTGGAGGTTATCCCGTGAGTGTGCCCATGGCGGACATCCACACAATCGGCGCCGGTGGCGGTTCGATCGCCACTATTGATTCTGGCGGATTACTCCAGGTCGGTCCACAGTCAGCTGGCGCAAAACCTGGCCCCGCCTGTTACGGTCAGGGAGGTACCCAGGCAACAGTCACCGATGCAAACCTGATCCTGGGTCGTCTGGGACCCGATCCACTTCTGGCAGGCCGCTTGGCTCTCAATCGCGGCGCGGCATTGGAAGCACTCGCACCCCTGGCAGAAGCACTGTCTACTTCTGTTGATCAGGTTGCGCTGGGTATTATCAACCTTGCAAACGAACATATGACCCAGGCGCTCAGGGTAATCTCTGTTCAACGTGGACACGACCCCAGAGAATTCAGCCTCGCCTGCTTTGGGGGAGCCGGAGGGTTACATCTGTGCGATCTCGCCGAATCCCTGGAGATGAAATCGGCCATTGTACCAATCCATGCCGGTGTCCTGTCAGCCCTGGGTATGCTGACAACCAAACCGGGGCGGGAACTGGTTCGTACTTACCAGCGATTGGTTAAAGACTTGAATGATACCGTTATCGACGATCTGTTCAGTATGATTGAACAGCAGGCGAATGAAGAGCTCAAAAAAGAGAATGTCAGCGAAACAGTGCTGATGCGCAGCCTTGATCTCCGCTATCGTGGTCAGACCTATACAATTAACCTGCCTTACGAAGGAAGCCTGTTGAAGACCGAAGCATCATTCCATACGGCCCACGAACAACAATATGGCCATCATATGGACCTCCCGGTGGAACTGTTGAACTATCGAGTCCATGTTGAGGCGCGGCGAGACGAAATTAGACTACCAGACTGGAAGCCCCTGCCCCAAACACTATCAGCGAATCCAACAGGAACACACAACGGAATCAAGATTTACCAGAGATCTTCTCTCGTCACTGATTCGCAACTCCAGGGCCCTGCTTTGATACTGGAAGACCATGCAACCACCTACATCAAACCTGGTTGGCAGGTCTCAGCTGATAAGTACGGAAATTTGCTGTTGGAACAGCCTTGAGCTTGCTCTAATAAATAACAGCCTTGAGCTTGCTCTAATAAATAACAGCCTTGAGCTTGCTCTAATAAATAACAGCCTTGAGCTTGCTCTAATAAATTCTTGGACTCTTTGTAAATGACATGCTTTCGTATAACCGGATCGAATTTCTTGATCTCCAGCTTGTCAGGCATAGTCCGCTTGTTCTTGGTTGTGGTGTAGTAGTGCCCCGTACCTGCAGACGAAACCAGTTTTATCTTCTCTCTCATGACATTTCCCTCTTTAGGCCCTGGCCCTACAATTTATCGCCGCGAGCGCGTATTTCAGAAACTACCTGCTCAATGCCTTTCTTATCAATAATTCGCATACCCTTTGCAGATACTCGAAGTTTTACAAATCTTCGTTCACTCTCAATCCAGAATTTGTGGTCATGAATGTTGGGTAAGAAACGACGCCGGGTTCTGTTATTGGCGTGTGAAACATTGTTACCAGCAACGGGACGTTTTCCTGTTACCTGACATACCTTGGACATGTCGATTGCCTTGTTTTTCGCTAGATAATTTCAGACTGACAACCCAAAAGTTATGGGGTGCCTTCGAGAGCCGTGCTTTATACCAGAACGACCTCCTAACTTCAATAAAGATCTCTATAGCAACCCCCTCTCAGCGAAAGAAAGCACCTCGCAGTCACCCACAATCATATGGTCCAGAACCCGAACGTCCACCAGCTGTAACGCCGACTTCAGACGCTCGGTGATCCGCTGGTCTGCCTGGCTCGGTTCGGCAAGCCCGGACGGGTGGTTGTGAGCAAAGATAACTGCTGCTGCATTATAGTGCAGGACCCTTTTCACCACCTCCCTGGGATGGACGCTGGCACCATCAATGGTGCCAAAAAACAGTTCCTCATACTTGATAAGCCGATGCTGGTTGTCCAGGTACATGCAGGCGAACACCTCTCGGGTATAACCTCGCAGCTTACTTTTAAGGTAACGTCGCGTCGAACCAGGGTCAGATATCGCATCTCCACGTTCAATGCCCTTCTGCAGGTATCTCTCGGAAAGCTCCAGAATCGATTTCAGCTGGGCACATTTTGCAATCCCCAGGCCCCGTGCTTTCATCAATAGTTCCTGATCAGCTTCGAGCAGGCCGCGTATTCCCCCAAATTCATCCATCAGTTCCCTCGCCAGTTCCATAACAGGCTTGCCGCGGGTACCCGTTCGAAGGAAAATTGCCAACAACTCAGCGTCGGACAGAGCGCCAGCACCAAGTTTCAATAGCTTTTCTCGAGGACGTTCAAGTTTTGGCCATGTGGCTAAGGACATAATGACCTCTGATCGGAGTTTTGGGTTACTTTGTATTCTACGCGCGAGGGACAAGTGAATAATCACTTACACGCCATATGGTTCGATGGTATCTTTAACATCATATCCTGCGGAACCAACCATGCCGGGTCTGCCATCCAAAACCGATGGCGCCTGTAGGAACTAACCTAATCGATGGATTCATAACGCTTACATGCCTGCTTCAAAGACAAAATGTCTCTCCAACAAACGGATCCTCCTCGGGATAACCGGCGGGATTGCCGCATACAAGGCGGCAGAGTTGCTGCGGCGCCTGCAGGACCAAGGTGCTGACGTCCGGGTCGTGATGACACCCGCCGCGACGGAATTTATTACAACATTAACCATGCAGGCCCTATCCGGGCATCCCGTTCACGTTGACATTCTCGATACAGAAACTGAATCTGTGATGGGCCATATCGAGTTAGCCCGGTGGGCTGACGTGGTGCTTATCGCGCCTGCCAGCGCGAACTTCATTGCCCGATACTGTGGTGGGCATGGCGATGACCTGCTGACAACCCTCTGTCTGGCCGCCGAGTGCAAAATCGTCATTGCACCGGCCATGAATCAGGCCATGTGGCAAAACGAACAAACCCAGATCAATATCCAATACCTGCAGCAATCGGCTGTGCATCTTTTCGGTCCGGAAGAGGGTCTTCAGGCCTGCGGTGAAGTGGGCCAGGGGAGATTGCTGGACGTTGATGCAATAGTTGAACAAATGACGGCCCTGTTTCCGTCAACCAAACTCACCGGACGCAAGGTGTTGATAACAGCCGGTCCAACCAGGGAGGCGATAGACCCTGTCCGGTATATCAGTAACCACAGCTCCGGTAAACAAGGTTACGCGCTGGCAGAAGCAGCACTGGAAGCCGGGGCAGAAGTGGTCCTGATCTCCGGACCCACCAATCTACTCCCACCGGAACGTGTTAAAACCATTAACGTCGTTAGTGCCGACGATATGTTCAGTGCTGCCATGGCCGAGATTGAAGATTGCGATATTTTTATTGGCGTAGCTGCTGTCGCCGATTTCAAACCTATGATTGTGTCCGATCAAAAAATCAAGAAAACAACGGCGTCCTCGAACCAGGTCATGAGTATTGAACTGGTTCAGAACCCTGACATCATTGCCTCGGTATCAAAATCTCAACCAGAACTTTTCACGGTCGGTTTCGCGGCAGAGACAGAAAACCTGTTGCGGTATGCAAAATCAAAGCTGGAGAAAAAAAACCTGGATATGATTGTCGCGAACGATGTATCTGATGGCGCAATTGGCTTCGACAGCAACGACAATGCAACCACCATTCTTTGGAAAGACGGCCAGCTGACGCTTCCTTTGATGTCAAAGCAGAATGTATCGGCAAGGATCATTGACATAATTGCCGAGAGATTAAATCAGCCTGCCACTCAAGAATAATACCCACCCCTTTTTCGAGGATATCCGGTTTAAACGATGAAAGAGTTACAAGTTAAGATTATCAACCCAATCGTTGGTAAAACGATTCCACTGCCCGTCTACTCGACCACCGGTAGTGCGGGTATGGATCTACGCGCCTGCATTGAAGAGCCGCTAACAATAGCACCTGCAAAGACTGTGTTAATTCCTACCGGTCTTGCGATTTATCTGGAAGACCCTCAGTACGCTGCGTTAATTTTGCCGCGATCTGGCCTGGGTCACAAACACGGTATTGTACTGGGGAATCTAGTAGGTTTGATCGATTCCGACTACCAGGGTGAATTGATGATTTCCTGTTGGAATCGCGGCAGCACAGCATTCACAATCCAGCAAGGCGACAGGGTTGCTCAGTTGATTATCATACCTGTGATTCAGGCATCTTTTAACATCGTAGATGAATTCAAACAAACTGAACGCGGCGTTGGCGGGTTTGGATCATCCGGAAATAGCTAGTAACACGAAGGTGAGAGCATAAGTGAGCAAAGAGAAGAAGAGAAGTAACCTGTCGTTGAAAACAGGATTGATTCCACTGTCAGGTGTGGTGCTGGGGTTTCTCGTCGCCGTGCTAATGAGCCTGTACATCTCCCAGTACTACATTGAAAAAAAGCATCAGGATCAACTGGCTGACCAGGTGGCAGATGATCTGCAACTGCGTATCAATCAACGTCAGGCCAGGCTGACCCGGCAGATAAATCATATAGCAACAAATATTCGACTCTCTAATCTCGTCGCCCGTGACGACCCGGAAGAACGATCAACGGAAGAAGCCCGCCTCGCCCAGATGATGCCGAATGCAATAAAGATTCGACTTTTCAAAAAAGGTCAGGCAAAGGTAGAGCGAAGTATCGATCCACCTTTTACCTTTGCTTCCCTTGATATCATCAATCGCGTTGAGCAAGGTGAAGTCGTTTTCCTGGAAGCGATAAAAGTCAACGGCAACTGGCTCGTGAGCCTGGCGGCACCCATCAAGATGCCGTCAGAGGCAACTATTCACGGATCTATTTTCGTGTATCTCGACGCCAACGTATTTCGTAGCCAACTCTCAGAGGAACTGCGCGGGCAGGTGAGGATCATCCAGTCATTCCCAAACACGCCTGACATGGAGTTTCTAAGCCTTGGAGCGAGCGGCAGCGACGTCCAAATCAGTCGCACCCTGAACAATCATCACTGGAAGATCGTGTATTCCCCACCGGGGGATTTTCCGAGAATCACCGATACCAGGTTTCCTCTCATATTAGTACCTGCAATCGCTGCGTTTGTTATTGCCCTGGGAGCAGTACTGCTAGGTTTACAAAACACCCTCAAGGGCCTTCGTTCAGATACTGCCCATCTGCGAGATCAGATGACGGATGTAACAAGCGGCATTTTTCTTCCCTCGGATGCCTATCAATTTAACGAGTTTCTGGAGCTCGATACCCATCTAAGCAAGATGGGAAGAAGAACCAAGGCGTCACAAAAGGCCGCACCACAACCGGAAACGACCAACCAAAAAAGTGATGTTGAAATCGAGATGAGTGACGATGAAACCTTCGTCATAGACGAAGACGAGATATTCGAGGATGAAGAAGCAGTATTCGAAGAAGATGATGCCTTCTCTGGAGAAGAAAAGTCTGAAGAAGAGGAATCCGCGGAAGAAGAACCCGTAGAGGAAGAACCCGATGAGGAAGATGAAAAGACAGTTGATATCACCGGTATATTCCGGGCTTATGATATCAGAGGTGTCGTCGGTGAAACACTGACAAACAAAGTCGTAAGGAAGATTGGTCTTGCCATAGGAACAGAAGCTGGTGAACTTGGCCAGCAGACTCTGGTGGTCGGCGCAGATGGAAGACTCTCCAGTCCCGAGCTTCTAAGCTCACTAATCAAAGGATTAATCGCGTCGGGCAGGGACGTTGTTGATCTGGGTTTCGTTCCAACACCGGTACTTTATTACGCGACGCACAACTTGGAAACTACAAGCGGAGTAATGATTACCGGCAGTCATAACCCGGCTGAGTACAACGGTCTTAAAGTAGTTCTGGATGGCAAAACACTGACCGCTGATGGTATCCAGAAACTGTACAATCGTTATTTGAGCGAAGATTTTTCTTCCGGAGAAGGCCAGCTCAGTGAAATGGATATTCGAGAAGATTACATCAACGCGATTACCGACGATGTAGTGGTGGCGCAACCTCTCAAGGTTGTAGTTGATTGCGGCAACGGCATTGGCGGAGATTACGCACCTGAGCTACTCAGTAGTCTCGGCTGTGAAGTCATTCCGCTTTACTGTGAAGTTGACGGTAACTTTCCCAATCACCATCCCGACCCAATAGACCCCGCCAATCTTGAAGACCTCATCTTAACGGTAAAATCACAGGACGCCGATATTGGCCTGGCCCTGGACGGCGATGCAGATCGACTGGTTGCCGTAACAAAGGAAGGGCATGTGATCTGGCCGGATCGCTTGCTGATGCTGTTCTCCAAGGATGTTGTTTCACGTAACCCTGGCTCGGATGTCGTCTACGATGTTAAGTGTACCCGGCACCTGAATAGTGTCATCAGTGGGTTTGGCGGGCGACCCATTATTTGCCGAAGCGGCCACTCATTTATAAAAGAAAAAATGAAAGAAACCGATGCCATGCTGGGTGGGGAGATGTCCGGTCATATTTGTTTTAAGGAGCGCTGGTTCGGGTTCGATGACGGTCTCTATGCAGCAGCCCGTCTGTTGGAAATTGTTGGTTCTCAATCCGGCGGTCTTGCGCAACTCATCGGTGAATTTCCGGTTAGCTTCACCACGCCAGAGATTCAAATTCCGGTACCGGACCTGGTTAAGTTCAAAATTATTGAAAAGCTGATGAATGACACATCAGGTCTCGAAGAGGCAACTATCACGACGATTGACGGTTTAAGGGTCGACTTTACTGACAGTTGGGGATTGGTTCGAGCCTCAAACACCAATCCTTGCCTGACCCTGCGTTTCGAAGCAGATGATGAACGAAGCCTTGATCGAATCCAGGATTTATTTAGGGAGAAACTGGCATCAATAAACAAGAATCTGTCTTTCTAGCTAGTTTTTCGCACAGATCAAGGGGTCGCCGAGGTATAGCACTCACCAATCTGTTCACGGACAAAGAACTAGCTAGTGCCTATCCATAAATGATTATGTGTGCTTTTCCAGTCACGTTTTGTGCTATTAAAATAGACTCAATATGGGCAAAGTAGGGTGCAGCTAGTTCCTGTCCGGGTTATGCTATTTGGGGGCTAGCTCCACAAGCCAGTCGGGTAAGTGTTGGTCACTGGAATCGAGGAAGTAAAATATGACGTTAAGTCGAGATTCGGCCATGAATATTGCAAACGTGCTGACTGAAGCCCTGCCATATATTCAGCGTTTCACCAACAGGACAATTGTTATCAAGTATGGTGGTAATGCCATGGTTGAAGAGTCATTGAAACACGATTTCGCCCGGGACGTCGTGTTAATGAAACTGGTAGGGCTAAATCCGATTATTGTTCACGGCGGTGGACCCCAGATTAGTAATCTCCTGTCACAGCTCAATATCGAATCACGATTCGTCGATGGTATGCGCGTCACAGACAGCAAGACCATGGATGTGGTGCAGATGGTTCTGGGGGGGCTGGTTAACCAGGACATCGTTTCCCTGATCAACAAAAGCGGCGGTAAAGCAGTTGGCCTCACCGGTAAAGATGCAAACCTGATCAGAGCAAAAAGGATGGTGATAGAGCGATCGACACCTGATGTCACCACGCCTGAGATCATCGATATCGGTCACGTGGGGGAGGTTGTTGCGATTAATCGAGAGTTGCTGGATATGCTGACGCAAAGTGACATTATTCCGGTTATTGCTCCCATTGGCGTTGACGAGGATGGTACAACATACAACATCAACGCAGACCTGGTTGCGGGCAGGGTTGCCGCGGAACTGGGCGCGGAAAAGCTCATCCTGTTGACGGATGTACAAGGATTGCAGGATAAAAAGAATAACCTGATTTCCAGGTTGAGTCCCTCAAAAGTCGCTGAGCTCATCGAAGACAATACGATCACGGGTGGCATGCTACCGAAGATCAATTGTGCGCTCACTGCAGTTAATCATGGTGTCAACAGTGCTCAAATCATTGATGGTCGGGTCTCGCATGCAGTCCTGCTGGAGCTGCTCACCGATGAAGGGGTAGGGACCATGATCACACGCGACACAATGGATTAAGGCAAAGAGGAACCACGATGACAATGCAAAACCCACCCTCTACACCTGCAGAATCAAAGAACACGGGATCGCAGGTGTCTGGCAAACAGCCTCGCAAACAACAAATACTGCAGGCCCTTGCCGAGATGCTGGAACAAACACCGGGGGGCCGAATTACTACCGCCGGGCTGGCAAAACATGTGGGAGTATCCGAAGCGGCTCTGTATCGTCATTTTCCCAGCAAGGCAAAAATATTCGATAGTCTCATTGAATTTATCGAAAACACGATATTTTCTCGCATCAACATTATTCTTGCCGACCAGACTAACACAGAGTCGAAATGCAAAAACACGTTGCACCTGTTGCTGACATTTACCGAACGTAACCCGGGCATCACACGGATTTTGACGGGTGATCCCCTGGCCGGGGAATCAGATCGTTTACGGATTCGAGTCGCGCAGTTTTTTGACCGGTTCGAGACTCAGCTTCGGCAAATGCTAAGGGAGTCAGAATTGCGTGAAGGCACCGTTCCCAGGATTGAAACCACCATTGCAGCCAACCTGATGCTGGCTGCGGCAGAAGGGCGCATCTGCCAGTTCGTCAGAAGCGATTTCGCCAGACGACCAACGGAGCACTGGGACGAACAGTGGCAGGCAGTTCGTCAGGCTATTTTCTAGTGTCGTACCCTGCCGTCTGCTATGCAGACCTGGTGACATGAAGTTACAGGTCGCTCGCCGGTAACCCGTAGAGCTCCTGCACACGTTTCAGAGCCGTCGCAAAGGAGCCTCGGACTACGTCGATCTCCGACAGTTTCAGCTCGATTCCGCTCCGGTTTTGACTAATTCGGTTTTCAAGCGCACGAATCTGGTTGATCTGCTTATCTGTAATGTTTCCGCCTGATCTTTCAATATCCGCATACTGGGATTCTATCAATCGTTTTTGCGAATTCATTCGACCCAAACTGGATCTGCTATCTTCGATAAACCCTTCAATGCTGGCAATTTTGGCATCCCTGGCCCTGATCACATCGTCCGGCGTACTGTAAATCCGAAGCAGATTCTGGTCGGCAATTTTCTGTTCCCGTTCGGTCTTTTCTCGATGCTGCTGTTCTACAGCCTTATCATTACGTTCCTGAATTTCACTTTCAGACAAGGCACGAGGTACAACTTCTAACACTTGGCCGGTAAGCGACAGTACGGTGTAACCATTATCCACATACCGGGCAGGCACATGATTGTCCAACACAGTCACACCATCTTCGTTGATGTATCTGTAGAGTTCCTCGGCCGTCACAGAGCCGGCAAACAACACACCCACCAGCAGGACAATAGCCGCCAGGGCAGATCCGGATTTCCGTTGAAAGCAAGCGCGACTCATAGTCTATATTCAATCCCATACTCTTTCTGATATCGCTCAATCAGTTTAAGCTCTGCCGGATGGGTTTCTCTCAAATGCAGATACTCAACGATATGCGCTAACTTTATGACACTGATCACGGCAACGCCGAAGTCACGTTCAACCTCCTCGATAGCTGATAGTTCACCTTTACCACGTTCCTGTCGATCTATTGCCACCAGTATACCTGCAGGCATGGCCTCGGTTCCCTCCACTAATTCCATCACCTCGCGAATAGCAGTACCCGCCGTTATCACGTCGTCCACGATTACCACCCGACCTTCAAGCGCTGCACCCACCAGATTACCACCTTCGCCATGGGTTTTGGCTTCCTTGCGGTTAAACACATAGGGTACGACGGTTTCGTGATGGGCAGCCAAGGCAATCGCCGTACCACAAACAAGGGGGATGCCTTTGTAGGCTGGACCGAACAGCAAGTCAAATTCCACACCTGAGTCCAACAGCGCATCCGCGTAAAACTGGCCGATTCGTGCCAGTGCACGACCTGTATTGAACAAACCGGCATTAAGAAAATACGGGCTGATCCGGCCGCTTTTGAGTTCAAATTCGCCAAATTGCAATACATCATGTTGAATCGCAAATTCAATAAAGGCAGTTTGGTAATCTGCCAGCACTAGCTGATCCCCACTACCGACTTCTGCATCCGTACCAGCTCGCGGACCCCCTTTTCGGCCAGGGTTAGCATCTCATCCAGTTCAGATCGGCTGAAGGGTGCCCTTTCGGCAGTACCCTGAACTTCGATAAATCTGCCATCGTCAGCCATCACGACATTCATATCAGTTTCCGCGTTAGCATCTTCAATATATTCAAGATCCAGAACGGCCGCACCTTCCACCACACCGACAGATATCGCTGCGACAAATTGTCGGAACGCACTGGTAAGCTCGCGACTGGCGACGGCATCATAGAGAGCAACGCAGGCCCCGGTAATCGAAGCGGTGCGAGTGCCGCCGTCTGCCTGGATAACATCACAGTCAATTCGAATGGTGTTTTCACCGAGTTGCTTCATGTCTACACAAGTCCGTAACGAACGACCAATCAAGCGTTGAATCTCGACAGTACGCCCTCCTTGTTTGCCGCGAGCCGCCTCCCGGTCCATACGAGTATGGGTAGAACGGGGCAGCATCCCATACTCGGAAGTTATCCAGCCTTGTCCCTTGCCGCGAAGAAACCCAGGGACTCCGGTGTCAATACTTGCCGTGCAAATTACTTTGGTGTCGCCAAATGTGACCAGGACCGAGCCCTCGGCATGTTTGGTAAAGCCTCTTTCGATCTTAATTGATCGCATTTGATCTAACTGACGACCGCCTGACCGCTCAAAACCCATTGAATCTCCTATAATCAAACGAATTATTCTAGAAACTTCATTATACTAAGCACAGCACAATAAACCCAAAGACCTATCACATTATGACAAAAAGTATGACCGCGTTTGCGCGGGTCGAATCTGGCAATGTTGCCTGGGAGGTTCGTTCCGTCAATCATCGCTATATGGATGCGACTTTCAAAATTCCCGAGGGATATCGAGGTTTTGAACCAGGTTTGCGCTCAACCCTCCGTCAACAGCTCGATCGAGGCAAGCTGGAGTGTTTGCTCAGGGTTGACCAGGAACCCAGTGATAGCAGTCAATTAGCCGTTAACGAAGACATCCTGAAGCAGCTGCTCGGCGCGGTGAACAAAACGCGCAACGTGATGAAAGACACCATGTTGAATTCTAACGAATCTACCCTAAACCCCCTGGACGTTCTTCGTTGGCCGGGGGTACTGCAGGGAGACCAACATGACCAGTCAGAGCTGGAACAGAGAATCAAAAGCACTTTCGAGAAAGCATTGTCCTCCCTGTTGGAGATGAGAAAACGGGAGGGGGCAGAGTTAAAGAGAATAATCCTCGCCAAACTAACCGAAGTTGAAGAAATCGTCCGTCTGGTTCGTGAAGAAGCGCCAAAAATCATCTTGCGACAAAAACAGAAGCTCATGACCAGACTGGAAGACCTGCGGGGGGATATCGACAACAATCGCCTGGAGCAGGAACTGGTCTATCTGGCTCAAAAAAGTGACATCGTTGAAGAACTGGATCGACTTGACACACATGTTGAAGAAGTTCGAACAGCACTCAAACAGAAAGGGGCTGTGGGTCGGCGACTTGATTTCCTCATGCAGGAACTCAATCGGGAGGCGAACACCCTGTCATCCAAAGCAACTGCCGCCAACACTTCGATCCAGGCAGTAGACTTGAAAGTCATTATTGAACAGATGCGCGAGCAGGTGCAAAACATAGAGTGACTAGGCAGTGAACAAGCAGAACCTTAAAAAAGCAAGGTTGTTTGTTATAGCCGCGCCATCGGGCGCGGGTAAAACCAGTCTGGTCAAGGCATTGGTAGATCAATCCGATAATATCCAGGTTTCAATCTCTTACACCACTCGTGCCATGCGGCCGGATGAGGTGAATGGTGTTAATTATCACTTTGTCACCGTTTCCGAATTCGAGAAAATTACCGAACAACAAGGATTTCTCGAATCTGCCCAGGTCTTTAAGAATCGATATGGCACTCACAGGCAAACCGTCGATCAACTGCTGGTCTCGGGTAAACACCTGATACTCGAAATTGACTGGCAAGGCGTTCAACAGGTTAAGCAGCGAATGCCAGAAGCCCAATCTATATTTATCCTTCCCCCTTCAATGCAGAGCCTCAGAGATCGGCTGATGAAAAGAGGCCAGGATAATCAGGAAACTATCGAGAGTCGCATGGCAGAAGCCATCAGTGAAATTTCTCACTACCATGAATTTGATTATCTGTTGGTGAATGATGATTTTGATACGGCTCTGCGTCAAATTGAGGCAATTGTGCAGAATCAGGCAACAGAGCTGGCAATTAGTCGTCAAAAAGACCGGTTGTCGACCCTGCTGGCAGAATTATTACCATGAAAAAGGCTATGCTATTGTTTTTAGTGCACATTTTTCGGTAAACTGCGCGGCTCGATACGACCCGGTGAGCGATTGGGTTGTTCCACCTGATTTGGAGAAACTAATGGCACGAGTGACCGTAGAAGATTGTCTGGAAAATGTAGCAAACCGATTTGAGTTGGTGATGGTCAGCAGCAAGCGCGCACGGCAAATTGCGACTGGAGGCAAAGAGCCACTGGTTCCTATCGAAAACGACAAGCCAACGGTTTTAGCTCTTCGAGAAATCGCCGAAGGTCTCATTGGCCCCAGCATTCTCGACGAGTCATTGAAACCAGAAGAACCTGAAGCGTTGCTGATTGACACACCTTATGATGGAATTGAACAGTCCAATCCAGATTTCTAGGGCAGAAAAGCCTAATCGCTTCCATGTGATTCAATCTGAGCCAGGGAGAAGTTCTTGCTGACGATTGATTCACTCGCCGTCGAACTCGGCGATTATCTGGACGAAGCCCAGATCACGCAAGTCAGCAATGCCTATTTGTTTGCGAAAGATGCCCATCAAGGTCAAAAACGAGAGTCAGGCGAAGATTACATTACCCACCCTTTAGCCGTAGCCGGGATCCTGGCTGACATGCATATGGACCATCAGTGCCTGATGGCAGCGCTGTTGCATGATGTTATCGAAGACACTGGTGTACCCAAACACATCATCGCCAAGACATTCAGTTCTGAAGTCGCAGACCTCGTGGACGGTGTGAGCAAGCTAAAAAGCATGTTCCATAGCCGGGCAGAGGCACAGGCCGAGAATTTCCAGAAAATGACCCTTGCGATGGCGCGAGATCTGAGGGTTATCATGATAAAGATTGCCGACCGTCTGCACAACATGCGCACACTGGGGCATTTATCACCGGACAAACGCCGCAGGATCGCGAAAGAAACCCTCGAAATTTATGCCCCAATCGCCAACCGCCTGGGTATGAACAACGTTCGCGTTGAATTTGAAGAGCTGGGCTTCAAAGCAATGTATCCGCTACGGTCCAGTATGATCGAAAAAGCGGTACTCAAAGCGCGCGGTAACCGCAAAGAACTGGTAAGCCAGATCCTCGCCTCGATAGAGGCTTGCCTCACTCGAGATGGCCTTGAGGCGGACGTGTTCGGGCGCGAAAAGCACCTGTACAGTATTTACGACAAGATGCGCAGCAAGCGTCTCTCATTTTCCGAGATCATGGACGTGTACGCCTTCAGAATTATCGTTGAGTCTGTTGACAACTGTTACCGCACCCTTGGCTCCATTCACAACCTCTATAAACCCGTGGCCGGTCGATTCAAGGACTACATCGCCATTCCGAAGGCAAATGGCTATCAATCTTTGCACACGACCTTGTTTGGAATGCATGGCATCCCGATCGAAATTCAGATTCGTACATTTGAAATGGATATGGTCGCCAACAACGGTATCGCCGGACACTGGCTGTACAAATCAAATGATAATACGTCTTCGGGATCACACAAGCGTGCCCGGGAATGGATGAAAGGCCTGCTGGAAATTCAGCAGAGTGCAGGAAACTCCCTGGAGTTTATTGAGAACGTCAAGATCGACCTGTTCCCGGATGAAGTCTATGTTTTCACCCCGATGGGTGAAATTTATGATCTTGCCCAGGGTGCCACGCCAGTAGATTTTGCCTATGCGGTCCACACAGATATCGGTAATACCTGCGTAGCCTGCCGAATCAACCGGCGACTGGCGCCATTAAGCGCCACCCTTGAAAGCGGTCAAACCGTAGAGATAGTGACCGCACCCGGTGCACAGCCTAATCCTGCCTGGCTAAGCTTCGTCATCACGGGTAAGGCCCGTAGCAGCATCCGGCATGCTCTTAAGAACCAGCAACAGAACGAGTCCATTTCACTGGGGCGTCGATTACTGGAACGGACACTTAAAGTCGAAAACTCGACACTGGACGAGATTGACCCGGCACAGATAAAGGAAGTTCTCGAGAAACGAAAATTTGAAACCCTCGATCAACTATTGGAAGAAATCGGTCTCGGGAACCAGATGGCCTATGTCATTACCCGGGCACTGCTGGCAAGTCGGGACGAGGTAAAGGAACAGTTATTGAATCAGCAGCCTTTCTCCATCATGGGAACAGAAGGGTTGGTAGTGACCTACGCAAAGTGCTGCAGACCCATTCCTGGTGATCCCATTATCGGTCACATCAGTGCCGGTAAAGGCATCGTCATTCACTCTGACTCCTGCCGAAACATGCACGAACTGCGAGAAAAGCCAGAGGAAACCATGGCAGTTCGATGGGATGCGGATGTCTCTCAGGAATTTTCTGTTGAACTCCGGATTGAACTGGAACAACAAAAGGGTATGGTCGCCGTATTGGCATCAACCATCACCAATGCGGATGCCAATATTGAGCGTATCAATATGGTCGAGCGTGATGCAAAACTATCGACCCTTACTATCGTTTTTAGTGTTCGTGACCGAGTACACTTGGCCAGCGTGATTAAGCGGCTTAGAACCATTCGCAGCGTGACAAAAATTACCAGGACAAGAGGCTAGTGAGGAAATTTATCGCGACAGACAGTGCACCTGCGGCCATCGGCACTTACTCCCAGGCTGTGTGCCACGGCAATACTCTCTATATCAGCGGCCAGATACCATTGAATCCGACCTCCATGGAAGTGACGGCTGATGAAATTCAGGGTCAAATTAGCCAGGTCTTTGCTAATCTGGCGGCAGTTTGCAACGCAGCCAAAACCACCCTGGACAACACCATCAAGTTCACAGTGTACTTAACTAACCTCGGCGACTTTCCTATTGTTAACAAAACCATGCAAACCCTCCTGAAACCACCGTTTCCGGCCCGCGCAGTGGTCGAAGTGAGTCGCCTGCCTAAAGAGGTACTGGTTGAAATAGATGCCATTGTTGATTTAGGCGACCAGGGAAATCCTGCTCGTTGACCCGGATCGAGACAAGGTGGCTGGACCAGGAAAATATTCAATCCCTTAAAGGTGTCGGTCCATCATTGGCAGAAAAACTGGCCAGAATTGGTATCACATCCCTGCAAGATGTCTTGTTTCACCTGCCGCTGCGATACGAAGATCGAACCCACATAACTCCCATCGCAGCCGCTGAATCAGGTTCAATCATCGTAATCGAAGGCAAGGTTTTATCCAGCGACGTCGCATTCGGCAGACGTCGAAGCCTATTGGTACATGTCAGGGACAACACGGGAACGATCGCCCTGAGGTTCTATCACTTTTCAAAAGCACAACAGGCTAATCTAAAAAAAGCCACGGCCTTGCGATGTGTCGGGGAGGTCAGGCGCGGGGCTGCTGGATTCGAAATGTACCATCCGGAATATTCAACCAAACGAGACAGCCTCGAAGAAAATCTCACCCCTGTTTACCCGAGTACTCAAGGCGTGACACAACAACGATATCGCAGCATTGTTAAACAGGTATTAACACTCATGGAACAAGACCGGGTCCTGCAGGATCTGGGATCTCAATATCCAGAGCTCAATGCCATCAATATCAACGCTGCCATCAAACTGGTTCATAATCCTTCGCCGGGTATAGGATTAATGCAGTTGCAGCAAGGTACTCACCCAGCACAGCAGCGCCTCGCCTTTGAAGAACTGTTGGCTCACCATACCAGTATGCGGTTGATCAGAGAGGAAATGCAGAGCCTCAAGGCAGCCGCGCTTGCAGCCCCCGCCCAAATCTACGGCAATCTAAAGATCGGCTTCGGGTTTCAACTGACTACCGCCCAATTAAGAGTCGCTGATGAAATCTGTACTGATATGAGTAAACCATTGCCGATGTTGAGACTACTACAAGGTGATGTGGGTTCGGGTAAAACAGTCATCGCTGCACTGGCCAGTGCTCATGCAGCCGAGAATAGGCTGCAGACCGCAATTATGGCACCAACAGAAATCCTGGCGGAACAGCACCTGATTAACTTCGCTGCCTGGTTCGCCCCATTGGGTCTCACCACAGCCTGGTTGTCCGGCAAAGTGAAGGGTAAAAAAAGAGCTGAGCAGTTGGCATTAATCGAAAGCGGCCAGGCTGATATTGTGATTGGTACCCATGCCTTGTTTCAGCAGGATGTTGTATTCCACAACCTGGGCCTGGTTGTGGTGGACGAGCAACATCGATTTGGCGTCCATCAGCGCCTGGCGCTGCGGGAAAAGGGCGAGCTCGACGGAATGCTTCCGCATCAACTGGTGATGACCGCCACGCCTATTCCCCGCACTCTGACCATGAGCTTGTACGCGGATATGGACTGTTCAGTGATCGACGAACTGCCCCCCGGACGATCCCCCATCACAACCTCCGTGATTCCCGATGATCGACGGGACGAAATCATGCAACGAATTGAATCTGCCTGTCAAAACCAGGCCCAGGCCTATTGGGTATGTACGCTTATTGAGGATTCAGAAGTTCTGCAATGCCAGGCAGCAGAATCCACCGCTGTGCAACTAAAAGAATTCTTGCCGTCACTAAACGTCGGCTTGATTCACGGCAGAATGACAGCTAACAACAAAACAAAGGTAATGGCTGATTTTAAGGCTGGTAATATCAATCTGCTGGTGGCAACTACCGTGATAGAAGTCGGCGTTGATGTTCCCAATGCAAGCCTGATGGTCATCGAAAATCCGGAAAGGCTTGGCCTGGCACAGTTACACCAATTACGGGGTCGAATCGGTCGTGGCAGTGCAAAGAGTTACTGTATCCTGCTGTATCACCCACCCATGGGACAGATTTCCAGACAACGGTTGAATGTCATGCGAGAAAGCCAGGACGGTTTCTTTATTGCAGAGAAAGACCTTGAAATCAGAGGCCCCGGGGAACTCTTCGGCAGCCGTCAGTCAGGTGCTGTGCAGTTTAAAGTCGCCGACTTATTGCGCGACAACCATATGTTGCATGACGTTCGCAGACTCGCTGACAAACTACTTGTCAGCGATCGGGAAATGGCACAAGCGATAATGGATCGCTGGTTAACCGCGCCTGAAAAACTAGCCCAGGTTTAAGTTCCCTTAACAGGTTGATGTTCCCCGCTGGACAGAAACACATCAAGATTAAACTTATCTTCACTCCTGGCAACAATGGCCGACACCGTCGCGTCTCCTGTGACATTAACTGCGGTGCGCATCATATCCAACAGACGATCAACACCAATGATCAAGGCGATACCTTCCACCGGTAATCCCACCTGCTGCAACACCAGCGCCAGGGTAATCAACCCAACACCCGGCACACCGGCGGTACCAATCGAGGCTAGCGTTGCCGTAAGTATCACCATCAGGTAGCCCGTCATTCCAATTTCAACATTGAATGCCTGGGCTATGAAGACCGTCGCAACACCTTGCATAATCGCAGTACCATCCATGTTAATGGTAGCGCCCAGAGGTACCGTAAACGACGCTACCTCATTCTTGACGCCTATTTTTCCTTCTACAGTTCTCAGGGTCACCGGCAGGGTCGCGTTACTTGATGAAGTACTAAACGCATATACCATCACTGGCCACATGTGGGAAACAAAGATTCTCGGGTCCAGCCTCGCGATGAACCTGACCATTAATCCATAGGTTATCAGGAAGTGAATAACCAACACTCCGGCTACCGTGAGGAAGTACTTAAGCAGGTCAGCAATGGTTGTAAATCCCATGTTGGAAAACAATGTGATCAACAGGCAAAAAACGCCGAAGGGCGCCACTGACATCAGCATCAACACCAGGCGCATGACCACTTCATTCCAATCTTCCAAATGGCTTTTGATTCTACGCCCGGCTTCTCCACATTTGGTAATCGAGATGCCAATCAGGATCGCGAATACGATCACCTGCAACATGTTGCCCTCGGACATGGCCCTTATCGGGTTGGATGGGACTATGTTGATTATAACTTCTTTCAGGGGCGGGCTCTCCTTCGACACAAACTCAGCCGCACTGGTGAGGTTAATCCCATTACCCGGATTAATGAGTGTGGCGACAAACAATGCGATGCTGATCGCGACCGCTGTCGTAAACAGATAAAGTGCCATGGTCTTCAGACCTATCCGCCCCATACTTGACCCGTCACCCAGATTACTGGCGCCACAGACCAAAGAGACAAATACCAGTGGCACCACAAGAAGCTTCAGGCTGATAATAAATATCTTGCCGCCAATATCGAACAAGCCTTCAATCAGGTAGACCCTGAGAAAATTGTCTTCCGACAGACCCGTCCAACCGGCTATTTCCCCCAGCACCCCGGGAAGAATAGAGTCACCGTCATACGCTGCAGAACCGAGAACAATGCCGAGAACCATCCCAATCAGGATATTTCTAGTGAGGTTGGTTTGTTGCATCAGGCTTCCTGTTTAATTACAAAAAAAACGATTAGATTTCCACCATTTCAAAATCTTCCTTACTGACGCCACATTCAGGACAGACCCAGTCATCTGGAATATCATCCCACGCCGTCCCGGGCGCCAGGCCCTCTTCTTCAAGTCCTTCTGCTTCATCATAAATGAAACCACAAACTATGCCGTATTGTATTGACTCGTCCCCGTGATACTAAAAGACAAACGAAGCGACGGATTCTAACTATTTCCTGACGTTAAAGTCATGTTTTTTAAGAATTCATGAGACTACTTACTATGGATTACAGCCCTGACCATTCCACGCGCTTTTTCTCCAGTAAATAATCCGGCGCTGAAAACCGTTAGAATGAGAGTAGCTACAACATCAAACTGTAATCCAGGAAAAAATTGCCCGCAATTTCTATGATCAACAACTTTCAACAAGATTTTCTTCAGCATTACCCAAAAATAAGGCATTTTGTCGTCCTGGCTCGCCTGAACAATCCCATCGGGATCTATCTACTACTCTGGCCAACTTTGTGGGGGCTCTGGTTCGCTGCGGAGGGTTTTCCGGGTTGGCATCTTTTTATCGTCTTCACCCTCGGCACGGTGCTGACGCGATCAGCCGGTTGCATCATTAATGATATCGCAGATCGCAAGTTTGACCTTTTAGTCAAACGTACCAAAAACAGACCCCTGGCTACGGGTGATCTCGCCCTGTTTGAAGCGGTCGCTTTCATGACCATCCTGTTGTTTATTTCACTAATTCTTGTGCTCACCACGAATTGGCTGACTGTGGGCCTCGCCGGGATTGCCGCCGGGATTGCCGCCATCTACCCTTATACAAAGCGCTTCACCCATATGCCCCAGGTGGTCCTTGGGGTCGCCTTTTCATTTGGAATCCCCATGGCGTTTGCAGCCACCTTAGACATGGTTCCCAACATCGCCTGGTTACTGTTAGCTGCCAATGTGGTCTGGACCGTGGCTTACGATACCCAGTACGCCATGGTCGATCGTGACGATGATCTTAGGATCGGGCTTAAATCTACTGCTATTCTCTTCGCGGATATGGATAAGCTGATGATCGGATTACTCCAGATTTTGTTTATTTTCACCATGTTGCTGCTCGTGCGTTTGGTAGACCTCAGCTGGCCATACTATCTGGGTCTAGCAGTGACATCCGCGCTATTTCTGTACCAGCAAGTGCTGATCAGGGATCGTGAACGCCTTAACTGTCTTCGTGCTTTTCGGAGTAATCACTGGGCCGGTTTATCTATTTTTACCGGTGTGTTGTTCCATTTCTGGATCACTATCGGCACCTGAACTTCAAACAATGATAGAAATTGAGCTTGATTAGCACTAATCCGGCGGTTTACACTTCAAATTGTTAGTAACTACCTTTGTAGTTACTATATTTACAGCTAACTTCAGGATTCTTCAGTGCTAACGGACAAAACAATTGCATTAATTCAGCAGATGGGATTTACCGCTTACGAGGCCAAGGCCTACCTTGGCTTACTGTCATGTCAACCTGCCAGTGCTTACGAGGTCGCAAAAAGATCAACGGTGCCGACTTCAAAGATCTACGAAACCCTCAACAAACTGGTATCGAAAGGCGTGGTTCAACCCACATCATCTGAAACAAAACAGTCATCAGGCAAACGGGGTCAGCATTATGTAGCACTCAGCCCGGAGGACTTTTCCCGGCAGATTCAGGAAACGGCGTTGTCTCAAACCAGGGAGTTGCTGCCACTGCTTGAGCTCGTTCATGATTCACCCGGCGGAGATTATATCTGGCCTCTCACCACTCGCGGTCAGATCGTCGCCAAAGCAAGTGAAATGATCCGCCAGACTCGATCCAGTCTGTTGGTCTCATGCTGGCCAGAAGAGCTTTCCTGGCTTGAACAGGATCTTCGGGAGGCAGAAAACCAGGGAGCAAAAATTGCCCTGGTGCACTTTGGACCTCCGACCCAAACCATTGGTGCAACTTATCACCATCCCGTTGAAAAGACGCTCTATGAAGAGAAGGGCGGCAGAGGTCTGACTCTGGTGGCAGACAGCCAGGTTGTTCTGATTGCCAACTTCCGGAAAATCGGGTCGATTGACGCTGCCTGGTCAAAAACCCAGGCCTTTGTGACGGTCGCAGAAGACTATATAAAACATGATGTGTACATCACCAAGGTGACCCGGTTCCTGAACAAAGAGATGTTGGCCCGGTTTGGTGCGAATTATGAAAAATTGAGGGATGTATTCAACGCCGAAGCCTAGTAGGACTACTAGCAGGAGGAGACAATCATGCGCGCTTGTACCATTGATGGCGTACCACGCAGAGCCGAAGAGGCGACCATTTCTGTTATGGACCACGGGTTGCTTTACGGCGACGGCGTGTTTGAAGGTTTACGTTTTTATGCCCATCGGAGTTTCCGCGTCGACCAGCACCTGGACAGACTCAGGGACTCTGCGATAGCCATCGGACTCGAACTACCGATGTCGAAGGCTGATATGAAGCAGGCAATTGAGCGAACGATCAAAGCGTCCGGCCTTTCAGACGGATATATTCGGCTCGTGGTGACCCGTGGCGAAGGTTCCCTTGGCCTGGATCCAGCAAGTTGTATACAGGCGAGGACTATTATCATCGCTGATGAACTGGCCATGGTGTCACCGGAATCCCGTCAACGGGGCGTTAATGTAATTATTGCATCAACCAGAAGGCTCAACGCCGACCAGTTGGATCCTCGGGTCAAGACGCTGAATTACCTGAACCAGATTTCGGCAAAACAGGAGGCTTCCGCCGCCGGAGCTGATGAGGCGATCCTGCTAAATCAGGCGGGTAGAGTCGCAGAGGGTACAGCAGACAACATCTTTATCGTCAAAAATAGTCACCTGTTGACACCACCCACATCAGAAGGCCCACTCGATGGGATTACCCGATCAGTCATCATTGAAATCGCGGCAGGTCTGGGGATTGTCTGTGAACAGGCCTTGTTATCCGTCTACGATCTTTATACGGCAGATGAGTGTTTTTTAACGGGCACGGGTGCTGAGCTCATTCCGGTTGCTTCAGTCGCCGGTAGGCAACTGCCCCCAAAACGGGATATATTTCGCCGATTGGAAACCGCATTTGCGCAGCTGATCCATGATAACAGAATCGAACCTGCGATTGACCTGTAGCCAGCGCGGTCCAATGACCTCGGGTTAGAATCGACGCTTTAAGCGGATGTTTTTTTCTTGGTAAAAAAGGGGAAATTTGAAAAAGATCACTCATCTTATCGATCTGTTGTCGGATTGTGTCGGCACCATCATCGCACCGTTGACATTGATCATGATGTTGCTCACTTGCATCGTCGTAGCCGCCAGGTACCTGTTCAATGTTGGTGCCACTTCCATCCAGGAAACGGTGATCTATCTTCATGGTATTGTCTTTATGTTAGGCATAGCCTACACCTTGCGACAGTCCGGCCATGTTAGCGTAGACATTGTCTACCAGAGACTGTCTCTGAAAACTCGGGCTGTAGTGAACCTGTTCGGGACCCTGGTGTTTCTTTTTCCAGTCGCAATCTTCCTCATCTGGACCAGCCTCGACTATGTTTCTTTTTCCTGGTCCCTGAAAGAAGGTTCTCCGGAACCCGGTGGCCTGCCGTTTGTTTATCTTTTGAAAACCCTTATTCCGGTCATGGCCATATTGTTACTTTTACAGGGGATCGCCGAATTGTTAAGAAACCTCGAAACCCTGCTGCAAGGCAAGCACTAGATTCACTAAATGGACAGCAGTGATCGTACACATGTTATCGTATGTTATAGCTTCAGGGCTTCTCGAACCGGCTACCATCTGGCCATTTCGTGATTTGCTTAATGTGCGTTTTGTATAGGACACTACACTAGATGTCAGAATACGCCGCCCTGATTATGTTTGCCGTGGCATTCATCTTTCTGCTGCTAGGGTACCCGGTTGCGCTGACCCTTGGCGGCACCGCATTGATGGCGGCTGGTGTCGGTATTCTCACCGGGACATTCGAGCCTTCTTTTCTCCTGGCGACCCCCAGTCGGTTATTCGGCATTATCACCAATCAAACCCTCATGGCGGTGCCGTTGTTTGTTCTTATGGGCGTCATCCTGGAGCGCTCCCACATCGCGGAACGTTTACTGGATGCCATGAGCCGGTTATTTGGTAAGGTACCGGGCGGGCTGGGTATTTCAGTCACCATCGTCGGAATGCTTATGGCAGCAAGCACCGGTATCGTCGGTGCGACGGTCGTGACAATGGGGTTGATGTCATTGCCCATTATGTTGAAATCCAATTACAGTCCCGCTCTGGCCACCGGAACAATCTGCGCGACCGGTACGCTCGGACAGATAATCCCTCCATCAATTGCCCTGGTACTACTCGGTGACGTTTTGTCCAATGCCTACCAGCAGGCTCAGCTCAACATGGGCATCTTTAATCCAAAAACGGTGTCCATCGGGGACCTGTTCGCCGGTGCAATGATACCGGGTCTTATTCTGGTAGGATTTTACCTGTCTTACCTCCTGGCAATTTCAATCATCAAGCCAGAGTTAGCACCACCGGTACAAGACGACGAATCTTCAGTTTCATTTACAGAGATCATTCAAAGCATGGCGCCGCCCCTGATCCTCATCGGAGCGGTACTCGGTTCGATTCTGAGCGGCATAGCAACGCCGACAGAAGCTGCTGCGGTGGGCGCGTCAGGTGCGATGCTGTTGGCGTTTTTTTACGGCGCCATAGACTTCAAACAATTGTTTGAAGCGGGTAAATCTACAGCGACCACCACTTCAATGGTGTTTTTCATTTTGATTGGTGCCTCAATCTTCTCACTGGTGTTTCGCGGTTTTAACGGCGACGTCCTCGTTCAGGACATATTTGCGCAGCTCGGCGGTGGCGTGGTCGCTGCCATGCTACTGGTGATGCTGATTATATTCCTGCTGGGTTTTATTCTGGATTTTATTGAGATTACATTTGTGGTCGTACCCATTGTGGGCCCCGTACTACTGGCCATGGGTCTCGACCCGGTCTGGCTGGGAGTGATGATAGCAATAAACCTGCAGACCTCTTTTCTCACCCCGCCCTTTGGTTTCGCCCTGTTTTACCTGCGAGGCGTTGCGCCAGACACGGTACGTACCTGGGATATCTACAAAGGAGTGGTGCCGTTTATCATCATGCAGTTGTTGATGTTGCTATTGCTGGCCTGGCAGCCGACCCTTGCAACCTGGTTACCTTCAGTACTATTTTAGTTGTTTCATAGTATTAGACCGGGCATTAATGTAGGCCCGTTCCGATATCTCCTGGTAACTCAGTACATCATCACGATAGCTAATATATGACTCGTAGATCCTTTGCGCCAGGGGATCATCACCCGGAATCTCGGCAATCATTTCATCGGCAATGATATGCAGCTCCGTTAACACATCATCCGGTAGACGACGGAGTTGCACATTGTGCACGTCCACGAGTTCCCTCAATGCTGCATTATTACGGGCCGTATATTCCGCCAGTAAATCCTCATTAATCGCTTTGGCTGCAACCCTCACAATTTCCTTCAAGTCATCGGGTAGTTCATCATGGGCATGCTTGTTGATAATAAATTCCAGCGTGGGACCCGGCTCCTGCCATCCGGGGTAGTAGTAATACTTCGCCACCTGGTACAAGCCGAACACCAGGTCATTATAAGGCCCAACCCATTCAGTGGCATCAATAACACCGGTCTGCAAGCTGGTGAATATCTCTCCACCGGGTAGATTGATCGCGGTGCCTCCCGCTCTTTCAAATACTTCGCCGCCAAGACCAGGAATCCTCATCTTCATTCCCTTGATATCATCAAGACTGTTTATTTCCTTATTGAACCAGCCCGCCATCTGTACCCCGGTATTGCCACCGGGGATAGGGACCAGATCATACCGGGCGTAGAGCTCTTCCCACAGCGCCAGGCCGCCACCGTGATAAAGCCAGCCATTCATTTCAATTGCCGTCAATCCGAACGGCACGGCAGTAAAGAACTGGGCGACGGGCACTTTACCCTTCCAGTAGTAGGCGGCACCGTGGCCCATTTCCACCGTGCCCAGTGAAACGGCGTCAAAAACACCAAGGGCGGGGACGATTTCACCGGCACCGTAAACCTTCACCTGGATCCTGCCATTGCTCATCGTATTGATCATGTTGGCAAATGTTTCGGGAGCCAGTCCCATGCCCGGCAGATTCTTCGGCCAGGTAGTTACCATCCGCCATTTAAAGGTCTTCTGCGTAACGACCGTTTCATCGACATTCGCTGGTGTGTTTTCACCCCCACACCCAGCCAATAAACCCAGCACCAGCGCGAATGCGACTGGAGTAATCCGTTGACATTTCATTTTTTTACTCTACTAACAATTACTATAAGGCTTGCAAATTGGCATAGGCCAACATCAGCCATTTACTTCCTTCGTTGTTAAAATTTACCTGAACCCTGGCTTGCTTTCCCTGCCCTTCATAATTAAGCACAATACCGTCACCAAATTTTTTATGGTTAACCCGTTGGCCCAGCGTGAACTCTGTACCGTCAACTTCCGCTTTCAAAAAGCTGCGATTATAACTTTTGTTTAAAGCCACCGGTCTCGTCACCACATTACTTAGGCGAACTTCCTGTAGCAGGTCAGTCGGGATTTCATTAACAAACCTGGAAACCCGATTGTAGGTCTCAGAGCCGTTGATGCGACGGGATTCTGCATAGGTAAAATAGAGTTGTTTCATTGCACGGGTAATACCAACGTAACAAAGCCTGCGTTCTTCTTCCAGGCGACCAGGTTCCTCCAATGACATCATGTGGGGGAACAAACCCTCTTCCATGCCTCCGAGGAACACCAGGGGAAACTCCAGACCTTTTGCGCTATGCAGGGTCATCATTTGAACACAGTCCTGGTGTGGATCGCCTTGCCCTTCACCGGCTTCCAGGGCAGCGTGGCTCAGGAACTCATCCAGAATGGTTTGCGGTTCCTCCTCTTGTGAGTCAGTTTCTCCCGCTTCCCCGCCAAAGTCGAACAAGAATGCTTCCTCAGGGTCAAACGTTCTTGCCGCGGTAATCAACTCTTCTAGATTCTCCAGACGAGCCTGGCCGCGCTCGCCTTTTTCTTTTTCGTGGTAAGCCTTGAGTCCGGTTTGTTCGATAACAATTTCACAAAGTTCGGGCAGATCACTGTCCTGGGTCGCTTTGTCCATGGTTTCAATCAGTTGGATAAACGCCTGTATCGCATTTTTAGTCCTGGCGTTTTGCTCACCGGAAGCAACCAGGCGCTCGGCTGCACGCCACATGGATATATTGCTGCTTCGAGCGAGGTCGCGTATTACTGCAACCGATTTGTCACCAATGCCACGGGTCGGTGTGTTAACCACTCGCTCAAAAGACGCATCAGCATCTCGATGGCTAATCAACCTCAGATAGGCGAGTACGTTTCTAATCTCGGCACGTTCAAAAAAACGTTGCCCGCCATAGATCCGATAAGGTATCTGTGACCGCAGCAAAGCCTCCTCGAGCACACGTGACTGGGCATTGGAGCGATACAGTATAGCCGCCTCGGAGTAACTGTTGCCCTGGTTGGACCAGTCCTTGATACGAGAAACAATGTATCGCGCCTCATCTATCTCGTTAAAACCTGCATAGAGATTAATCAGTGCACCGTCACCGCTCTCGGTCCATAATTCCTTGCCGAGTCGGTCCGGGTTTTGTTCGATAAGGCTATTGGCGGCTTTTAGGATTGAACCTGTTGAACGGTAATTCTGCTCCAGCTTAATGGTTGTGGCGTTTGGAAAATCACGGGTAAATTTCTGGATATTCTCAATTTTGGCACCCCGCCAACCGTAAATTGACTGATCGTCATCACCAACCACCAGTGTATTGTCACGGTCCCCCGCCAAAACTCGGATCCAGGCATACTGAATGCTGTTTGTGTCCTGGAACTCATCCACCAGAATGTGACTGAACCTTTGCCGGTAGTGTTCGAGCAGCCTGGAATTGTTCAGCATCAGCTCATGGGCCCGCAACAATATCTCGGCAAAATCGACCATACCACCACGCTGACAGGCTTCCTCATAGGCCCGGTATATTTCCAGGTGGGTTTTTACATACAAGTCACCATAGTCCTCAATATTGTGTGGCCGCAGACCTTCATCTTTCTGGGAATTAATAAACCAGACTGCCTGCCGGGCAGGCCATTTCTTTTCATCAAGGTCCAGGTTGCTGATGATCCGTTTTACCAACCGGAGCTGGTCATCTGCATCAAGGATCTGGAAGTTCTGGGGCAGTTTGGCTTCCTGCCAATGGATTCTTAACAGTCGATGGGCAATGCCATGGAAGGTCCCGACCCACATGCCTCGAATCGGCATCGCCAGTAACGTCTCGATTCTGGATCGCATCTCAGCCGCGGCTTTATTCGTAAAAGTCACCGCAAGCACGCTGTATGGCGAAACGTCTTCTGTCTGGATAAGCCAGGCAATTCGATGTGTGAGGACTCGTGTTTTACCGCTACCGGCACCTGCCAGAATCAGGTAACTACCCGCAGGCGACGCTACCGCCTGACGTTGCGCATCGTTCAGGCCGTCCAGAATATGCGATACGTCCATCTATCCCACGGTTACAGAGTATATTGAAACAGAGAATAAGAAATTACCAATCCTCATAATCATTATCTTTCTCCAAGGAGCATTAATTTAATATCTCCCTCACAGACAAAACTTAAGTAGATTAGATAGATTGCTAAATATGGGGCGCCGAGAAAAACTGCTCCAATTCCTAAAAGATTTCCTTGTAAAGAAAACTTATTTCTCCACGCAGTCCAAAGTCCAGATATTAGAAGAAAGGTGAAAAAGTCTAAATTAAATTGTCCTTGCCAGTTTAAGTTGCTCATTTCTGCAAAAAAGGCTGGAAGTAAAGCTAATATGCCCTCGCTCTGAATAACCGGGATTGTATATCCAATCACGCTTAGGGCAATTAAAAAAAGAAAGAATCTAAAAAGTGTCATAATGCATTCATTCTAATTCACTGTTATGTTCTACTCCACAGTCACCGACTTCGCCAGATTTCTAGGCTGATCGACGTCCGTGCCTTTCAGGATCGCGACATGGTAGGCAAGCAGCTGCATCGGGATGGTATAAATAATGGGAGAAACCACGGGGTGACAATCTGGCATAAGATGTACCTCCGTGTCCTTAGCGTCAGTAAACCGCGCCTTGTCTCCAAAGACCAACAACTGTCCACCCCGGGCTTTTACTTCCTGCAGATTTGATTTTACCTTATCCAAAAGTTCATCACTGGGCGCGACAGCCACAACGGGCATTTTATCATCAACCAGCGCCAGTGGGCCGTGTTTCAGTTCTCCCGCAGGATAACCCTCTGCATGAATATATGAGATTTCTTTTAGTTTTAATGCACCTTCCATAGCAACAGGGTAGTGCGTTCCACGGCCCAGGAACAACGCATGCTGCTTCTCAACGAAGCGTTCTGCTAGCTGCTCAATTTTGTGATCATCGGCAAGGACCTGAGAAATCAATTCCGGAACACTCTTCAGTGCCTGGACCAGTTCCTGTTCTTTTTCCTGGGTAACGTCGTTGTGCCTGCCGATCGCGATGACCAGCATCAACAGATCTGCTAACTGGGTCGTAAATGCCTTGGTCGAGGCCACGCAAATTTCCGGTCCTGCCTTAATCAGCAGAGTCAGGTCAGACTCCCGGACCAGTGAACTGTTAGGCACATTGCACAAACACAAACTCGCCAAATAATCCTGGTTTTTGGAATCTCTTAGTGCAGCCAGGGTATCGGCAGTTTCCCCGGACTGTGAAATTGTTACAAACAGCGTGTCTGCTACCTTCGCAACCCGGCGATACCTGAATTCGCTGGCGATCTCGACGTTACATGGCACCCCGGCGATTTCCTCAAACCAGTACTTGGCAACCTGGCCGGTATAAAAGCTACTGCCACAAGCAACGATCTGAACTGCCCTGGTTTGCCTGAATAGTTCGTTTGCACCGGAACCGAAGGCATTCACCAGCACATGTTTGTCGGTCACTCTTCCTTCAAGGGTCGCCCGAATGGTTTCGGGTTGCTCGTGGATTTCCTTCATCATGAAGTGACGGTAGTTTCCCTTGTCTGCAGCATCTTGATGATCGTCCAACTTGACGGCGCGGCTCTCGATAGATTCGTCATTTAAACCAAAAATAGAGACTTCATCTGCCGATACTTCAACAATTTCACCTTCTTCGAGAAAGATAAACCGATCTGTTACCGGTCGTAGCGCCTGGGGATCGGAGGCAATAAAATTTTCACCAATACCAAGACCGACAACCAGCGGGCTCCCTACCCGTGCCGCTATGATACTGTCGGCAAAGTCCTTGTGTACAACAGCAATGGCATAGGCTCCCTGAAGTTTACTCAGTGCTTCACTAACGCCTTGACGAAACTGACCGCAGTTGCATACTTCCTGATGAATCAGGTGCGCAATCACTTCTGTATCTGTTTCTGATTCGAACCGGTAGCCATTTTCGAGCAATTGCGCTCTCAGCTCTTCGTGATTCTCGATGATGCCGTTGTGAACAACGGCGACTTCGTCACTGGAGGCGTGGGGATGTGCATTTAGTTCCGTCGGTTTGCCATGCGTCGCCCAGCGAGTGTGGGCGATTCCGACACTGCCCTCAACCTTGCTATCTCCCAAAGCGTTCCTGAGTTCTTTTACCTTGCCGACCCGACGCAAGCGCTGGATTTGCTTGTCCTGACCGAAAACAGCCAGGCCCGCAGAATCATAGCCGCGATACTCCAAACGCTGTAGACCTTCCAGCAATATCCTGCTGGCTTTTCTTCTTGTGACTGCACCTACGATCCCGCACATTACTTGTCTCTAGGTCCTTTCCAGTTGGTCAGGTTTTTTTGGCGGCCACGGGCGATAGCCAGTGACTTACCAGATACTTCCCTAGTGATTGTTGATCCCGCGGCGATGGTTGATCCTTCACCAATGGTCACCGGTGCAACCAGGGAGGAATTGGAGCCGACAAAAACCTGGTCGCCTATTTCGGTGATATGTTTAAGTACACCGTCATAATTACAGGTAATAGTGCCCGCACCAATATTCACTTCACTGCCAATAATGGCATCACCCAGGTAGGTCAGGTGACTTGATTTTGTTCCTTTGCCTAGTGAGGATTTCTTGATTTCAACGAAGTTACCCACGGCCACCTGCTCGGCAAGGGTTGTCCCGGGTCGAATACGGGCAAACGGTCCGACAGAGCAATCGTCTGCGATGACGGCGCCATCGATCATCGTGTTCGGTTTGATGACGGCATTGTTACCAATACGGGTACTGGAAATAGTGCAGTTGGCACCGATCATCACATTGTTGCCCAGGACCACGTCGCCCTCAAAAATGCAGTTAACATCAATCGAGACATCACGGCCCGTGCTGAGGCTCCCGCGAAGATTAATGCGCTGTGGATCGACCAGATGAACACCGTCTTCCATAAGACCACGGGCGATGTTTCGTTGATAATAGCTTTCTAGTGCAGCCAGTTGTTCAAAGGTGTTTACACCTTGAACTTCATTCGGATTCACTGTTTTGATTGCCCTGACAATGGCCTTGTCATTGTTCGCCATCGCGACGATATCAGTTAGTAAATACTCTTGCTGGGCATTCCCGGTCGTTATCCTGGATAGCCAACGATCTAAACTGGACGCGCTGGCGATCATCACGCTGGCATTGATTTCACTGATTTCTTTTTGCCGCTCATTGGCATCCCGTTCCTCAACAATCTGGATAAGTTGATCACCGTCCTTGATGATGCGGCCATAATTGAAAGGGTGGGGTTGATCTACCGTGAGGACACCAAGATCACACACTTCATCAAGCAACTTTCTAATAGTCTGAAGTTCGAGTAGCGGCCCATCACCCGGGAGAATGAGTACTCTGGAGGACGGGTCTATGTCCGGCAGGGCCTGCATGACGGCATGGCCTGTGCCCTTTTGCTCTGATTGCATCACCCAATTTACGTCGTGATCACAAAACGTTGATCTTACCTGGTCAGCACCACTGCCAATAACCACATGCACTCGTTTGGGATTGAGTTCGGCAGCGGTGTCAAGCAGGTGGGCAAGCATGGGCTTGCCGCCGATGGGATGAAGCACTTTGGGCTTGTCGGATTTCATCCGCGTACCCATACCCGCCGCCAGGATACAAATCTCAATTTGGCTTGGTGTCACGTTTTGCATTGTGAGGAGTTTACCCTTTCACAAACGCGGTGGATATGCCCGACAACACACGGGTTACGTTATTGGCGGGCAAAAAAAAGGCGGTCATACCAAGGTAGCACCGCCTTTGGTTTTTTGTTGGGCTAAAACTACTGCCGATACTTTCTGATGGTGCGTAACATGGCGGCAGTTTCCTGTATATCTGCTGTCACCCGGCCAAAATCGATATCAGCCTTATTGTCTGCCAGTTCCTGTTCTGCTTTTCGTTGAGCCGCCACCGCTGCAACTTCATCCATGTCATCCGCTCGTAAAGCGGTATCGGCGAGAATCGTAATAGACGTTGGCTGTATCTCGATATAACCACCGGAGGCATAAAAGATCTCTTCTTCGCTACCCTCCAGCTTCAATCTCACCGGACCCGGTTTTACACCGGTCAGCAAGGGAGTGTGGCCAGGAAATATGCCCAATTCGCCAATGGTGCCAGTAGCAACTACCATCTCCACCTGGCCCGAGAATATTTCCTCTTCAGCGCTGACAATACTGCAATGTACGGTTGCTGCCATGTGAGTCTTACCCCTTTAATTAAACCCTATAAGGTCTTGGCCTTTTCAATTGCCTGTTCAATACTGCCCACCATGCTAAAAGCAGCCTCTGGCAGATCATCGTATTCGCCGTCGAGGATGCCCTTAAAACTGCGTATCGTGTCCGCCAGAGGTACATAAACACCCGGCTGACCCGTAAACACCTCTGCCACGTGCATCGGCTGGGAGAAGAACTGGGAAACTTTACGAGCGCGGTAAACCGTCAGCTTGTCTTCCTCGGAGAGTTCGTCCATACCCAGAATCGCGATGATGTCTTTCAGTTCTTTGTACTTCTGCAATACACTCTGGACGCCTTGAGCAACGTCATAGTGTTCGTCACCAACCACCAGTGGATCCAATTGTCGTGACGTTGAATCAAGCGGATCTACCGCCGGATAAATACCCAGCGATGCGATGTCCCGCGACAATGTTACCGTTGAATCCAGGTGTGCAAATGTCGTCGCCGGAGATGGGTCGGTCAGGTCATCAGCCGGGACGTAAACTGCCTGGATTGATGTAATGGAACCTGACTTGGTGGTGGTAATGCGTTCCTGCAGCACACCCATTTCTTCAGCCAGGGTTGGCTGATACCCCACTGCTGACGGCATACGACCCAACAAGGCAGAGACCTCGGTGCCTGCCAGTGTGTAGCGGTAGATGTTGTCGACAAAGAACAACACATCCTTGCCGTCGTCACGAAACTTTTCAGCCATGGTTAGACCAGACAGGGCGACTCGCAGTCTGTTTCCCGGTGGTTCATTCATCTGGCCAAAAACCATGGATATTTTATCGAGTACACCGGCATCGTGCATTTCGTGATAGAAATCGTTACCTTCACGGGTTCTTTCCCCAACCCCTGCAAAGACTGACAAACCCTCATGTTCTGTCGCAATATTGTTGATCAGTTCAAGCATCGTTACCGTCTTGCCAACACCGGCGCCACCAAACAAACCCACCTTACCCCCTTTCGCGAAAGGGCAAATAAGATCGATGACTTTTACGCCGGTTTCAAGCAGATCGCGGCCACCAGCCTGTTCCTCATAAGTAGGGGGAGCCCGGTGAATTGGCATACGGGACTTTTCACCGATCGGCCCCTTTTCATCGATGGGGTTACCCAGAACGTCCATGATTCGACCCAGGGTTTCTTCACCTACCGGTACAGAAATAGGCGTATTGGTATTGCTTACCGCAAGGCCACGGCTAACGCCTTCCGAGCTACCCATTGCAATGGTTCTAACAACACCATCACCGAGCTGCTGCTGCACTTCTAGCGTCAGGTCTTTTTCATCGACATTGAGTGCGTCATATACCTTGGGGACTTCATCCCGTGGAAACTCAACATCAATGACCGCACCAATAATCGATACGATACGTCCGCTGCTCATTGCTCTTTCCTCTTGATCTCTAACATTAATGTTTCGCTTCAAAAAAACTTCTGTCTATCGGCCGCGGTGCTTTATACCGCCGCCGCGCCACTGACAATCTCTGACAATTCCTGCGTAATGGCAGCTTGCCGTGCGTTATTCATAATGAGTTCCAGCTCATCAACCAGGTCACCCGCATTATCAGTCGCGCTTTTCATCGCTATCATCTTGGCTGCCTGTTCGCAGGCAACGTTTTCCACCACGGCCTGATAGACCTGGGACTCAATGTACCGGGTAATCAACCCCTCAATCAGCTGCCGTGCATCCGGCTCATATATGTAATCCCATCGTCGCTTCTCGGGTTCATCGTCTTCGGGATCCAGGGGTACTAGCTGCTTGATCGTTGGCATTTGAGTCATCGTGTTTACGAAGACATTATTAGAAAGGTAGATTTTGTCTATGTTGCCAGTGGTAAACGAATCCAACATCACCTTGATGCTACCAATCAAGTCATCCATTGCCGGTGATTCACTCACATGGCTACTCGCAGCAACGACATTTCCACCATAACTTTTGAAAAACTGTGCGCCTTTGTTACCGATTAAACACAGATCGACTTCAATACCGTCTTCAACCCATTTTTTAATGTCTTTTACGGTTGCCTTGAGTAGATTGATATTCAAACCACCACACAAACCCTTGTCTGTGGTGATGATAATGTAACCAATTCGCCTGACCTCTCTTTCGACCATGAACTCATGTCGAAACTCTGGGGATGCTTTCGCTATATGACTGATCACGTCTCTTATATGATCCGAATAGGGTCGGCCACGGGACATACGCTCCTGGGCCTTACGCATCTTACTGGCAGCAACCATTTGCATCGCGCTGGTAATTTTCTGCGTGTTCTTAATACTGCCTATCTGTTTTCGAAGTTCTTTGGCGTTCGCCATAACATCCTCGTTAAGTGCGCTCGTTAGTTGCGCTCATTAATCACGCGGGCATGGTTACCAGGTCTGGGTAGACTTGAAGGTATCCAAAGCGCTCTTCATTGTCTCGATGACGTCGTCTGTGTAAGCACCATTGACGTTAACTTCTGCCATAAAGTCTGCATGTTCTGCGTTCATATAGGAGATCAACGCCGCTTCAAAATCGAGTACCTTATTGACTTCTACATCTTCCAGGTAACCTTCACCGGCGGCAAATAATACGACGCCCATTTCAGCAACGGTCATCGGTGCATACTGCTTTTGTTTCATGAGTTCGTTAATTCGCTCACCATGCTCCAGCTGCCGTCGAGTGGCATCATCAAGATCTGAAGCAAATTGAGAGAAGGCGGCCAGTTCGCGAAATTGAGCTAACGCCAGCTTGATACCACCGGAGATCTTCGCCATAAACTTAACCTGCGCGTCACTTCCCACCCGAGAAACAGATATGCCCGGGTTCATCGCAGGCCGTTCACCGGCATTAAACTTGTCCGACTCCAGGAAGATCTGTCCATCGGTAATGGAAATAACGTTGGTCGGCACAAAGGCTGATACGTCCCCTGCCTGGGTCTCAATAATGGGCAGTGCTGTCAGTGATCCGGTTTTACCCTTCACTTCTCCATTGGTGAACTTATCAACGTATTCTGCGTTGACTCGAGCCGCACGTTCCAACAAACGAGAATGCAAATAGAATACGTCACCGGGATAGGCTTCACGGCCTGGCGGGCGACGTAACAGCAATGAAATTTGACGATAAGCCCAGGCTTGTTTGGTTAAATCATCATATATGATCAGTGCGTCTTCGCCCTGGTCCCGAAAATACTCACCCATGGTGCAACCGGAATACGCAGACATGTACTGCATTGGCGCCGGGTCGGATGCACCAGCGACAACCACGATCGTATTATCCATGGCACCATATTCTTCCAGCGTCCGGACAACATTCGCAACCGACGAGTACTTTTGCCCAATGGCCACATAAACACACTTAATGCCCGATTTCTGCTGATTGATAATTGTATCGATGGCGATTGCGGTCTTACCCGTCTGGCGGTCACCAATGATCAACTCTCTCTGGCCTCGGCCAATCGGAATCATTGAGTCAATACATTTCAGCCCCGTCTGTACAGGCTGGTCAACGTGCTGGCGAGCAATGACGCCCGGAGCCACTTTTTCTACCGGGGAATATGTGCTGGCATTGATAGTGCCCTTGCCATCTATCGGATTACCCAGGGCATCAACCACCCGGCCTAACAATTCAGGTCCTGTCGGCACTTCAAGAATGCGACCCGTACACTTCGCTGTCTGGCCTTCCCTTAATGCCTTGTAGTCTCCCATGACAACCGCACCAACCGAGTCTCGCTCAAGGTTTAGGGCAAATCCGAATACATTGCCCTCAAATTCAATCATCTCGCCGTTTTGGACGTCTGCGAGCCCATGAATTCGTACGATACCGTCAGAGACGCTGACTATAGTGCCTTCGTTTCGAGCTTCCGATGAGATATCAAGCTTTTCAATCCGCTGCTTGATAATCTCGCTTATTTCGGACGGGTTCAGTTGTTGCATGTTCCGTTCCTCGAGGAATGGTTAATTAATTTATCTGGTTCTTCTCTGGGCTAAGATCCGTGTTCCGGACAGGAACTAACTAGTGCTTGTCCGCGGAACTAACTAAGTACCCGTGATAGCTTTTGCAGCTTGCCGCGCACCGAATTATCTATCACCGTGTCTTCGGCCTTGATCACAACGCCACCCAGGAGCGTCGGATCCACAATCGAAGACAGGTTGATCTCTCTTTGTAATCTCTGCTTTAAAGCTGCCGCCAGTTTTTGTTCATCCGCTTCGTCAACTTCATAAGCACTGGTAATCTGAACGTCCATGGTTTTTTCATGGTTCGATCGAAACAATTCATATAATTCGGCAATCTTCGGCATTAAGCTGATTCGACCATTTTCTGCTAATACAGTGACAAAGTTCTGCCCTTTCGGGGAAAGCTCTTCACCCATGACGACAATCACCAGCTTCGCTTCGTCTTCGGTTGTAAGCAGCGGGTTGTCGAGCGCAGATCTTACCCCAGGCTGCTGAACAACGTTGGCGAGTAAACCAAGCATTCTTGACCAGTTCGCCAAACCAGACGCCTCATCGAGGGCTTGTGAAAAAGCCGCCCTTGCATAGGGCCTTGCGATTGTCGTTAATTCTGACTCTGCCATTCTTTTCCTGTCTAGTTTCCTGTCTTTTAGTTAAAGCTGGGCAGCTATCCTGGTGAGCATTTCCTGGTGTGTCGCCTTGTCAACGTCTCGTTCCAGAATTTTCTCTGCGCCTTCAATCGCCAGTGCACTGACCTGGGATCTTAATGCTTCTCTCGCCCGATTGACTTCCTGATCAATCTCCGCCTGCGCCCCAGTCTTGATACGATCGGCTTCTTCCTGGGCTTGCCCTTTTGCCTCGTCGACAATCTGGCTGGCTCGATTCCTGGCCTGGGCAATGAGTTCTGCGGCCTGTTTCTTGGCTTCGTCCAGTTCCAGTGCAGAAGCATCATTGGCTTCTTCGAGCTGTTTTTCAGCTTCCGCTGCTTTTTCAAGCCCATCGGCGAGCGCTTTCTGACGCTCACGCATAATCGCCGTCAGTGGTGGCCAAACGAACTTCATGCAGAACAAAACGAACAGCACGAATGAAATCATTTGGCCTAACATCGTTCCTAAACTAAAAGTCACACATCACCTCGAAATTCGGCTAATGGTCTTGGCTTTGCAGTCTTAGACCGCAAAGATCATATACAGGGAGATACCCACTGCAATAATCGGTATCGCGTCAACCAGCGCCAGGGAGATGAACAACTGCGTCATCAGCATGGGCTGTAGTTCTGGCTGGCGGGCAACACCTTCAAGATACTTGCCGCCTAAAATACCAATACCGACACCACTACCGATGGCTCCTAGACCCATCAGTATGCCACCGGCGATATAGATTAAAGATTGTTCCATGACTTACTCCTAGTGTTGCTCGTCAAAATAGTTGGTTAACAGATTCATTATGATCAATGTTCGCCGGTATCGTGCGCCTGAGTTAGATAAACTATCGTCAAGATCATAAACACGAAAGCCTGCAGACTGATGATCAGAATATGGAATATTGCCCAGGGCAAAGTGAGTGTCCATTGCAGATAAAAAGGTAACAATGCGGCAATTAGAATAAAGATCATCTCGCCAGCATACATGTTGCCGAACAGTCGAAGACCATGGGACAAGGGTTTTGCAATGAGATCCACCATCTCGAGCACAAAGTTGAATGGATACGCCGCTGGATGCGCAATCGGATGGGTGAATTTGCTGGCAACGAAGCCAATGGGCCCGTTCAACTTGATGCTGTAATACACAACCAGGAAGAAAACGCCGATTGACATCCCCAGGGTTGCATTGGGGTCGGTGGTAGCTACCACTTTGAAATGATCAACACCCATCAGTTTTACCGCTTCAGGGATGAAATCAACAGGAATCAGGTCCATCAGGTTCATCAGGAATACCCAGACCAGAATAGTCAGAGACAAGGGGCCGATGATGGCATTGGGTCTGCTGCCAAAAACCTGCTGGACGTTATTGTCAACAAACTCGACTGCAACTTCCAAAAGGTTCTGGTACGCACCGGGCACTCCGGCAGTCAGATTACGGGCACCCCAGTAAAACATGCCACAAAAAGCCATGCCCAGTGTAATTGACCAGAACAGCGTGTCTACATGAATGGTCCACATACCCATTTCCAACTCTTCCGCCATGGAATGGGCGAAACCCCAGGTACCATCAGGATGCTTACCATAGGTAAGGTTGGTTATATGATGTTGAATATACTCGGCAGTGGAAGGTGTCTCGCCAGCCATAATTTCTCAATGTTCGTTAAAAATCGTTGCCTTATCTTTCACGAGCTGCCTCTCACGGGCAGCTATTGTTTTCTTCGCTTCAATCAGCGGCACCAGCATGTTAAACAACATCACCAAAATAAGGGCAACAAAGTAGAACATGACTTCAAGTGGTTTTACCCAGAAAAAAACCGCTGCAAAAATCACGGCGGTCATAACAAGTTTGCCCAACTCTCCTCTTACCAGGGACTTCAACGCCCCACTCGAATCTGCTACTCGACCCAGGCGCCAGGCCAATAGTGCATTGGGTACTGCGCAGGTCAAACCACCTAACAGAACTGAGTAGGCAGCAACCCAGCCTACGATTAAATACAAAGTAGCTGCAATAAACGTGGCGACAAACTGCGCCACAACAATCCGGTATATCGGGGTTTCCAGCATTTACTTCGATGGTCCCAGAGAGCGCCATAATAACCGGTCAGTTCGCCCTGACTCTCGCGGGTGCAGAGTATAGTGATTTAGCATGTTTCCTTCAACTTGATCTGTTGGGAAAGCCGGTTTTTTTACGACCAGTCTCTGAACTCGGGAATTGGCTGGTTACCCCAGGTCACCAAATCGATCCAATATGCCATCCAACTCATCCAGGCTGCTATATTTGATAACCAGTTTGCCCTTACCTCTCGAACTGTGCTGGATCATTACCGGCTGACCAATAGTCGTCGACAAGCGATTCTCCAGATTACGCGTATCAGGATCCACCACCCTTGCTGGTTTACGATTATTTAGCCCAGACAACAGTTTTCGAACCATGGCTTCTGCCTGCCGCACATTCAGGTTATGAGCAGCCACATCTCGAGCGACACTGCTTTGTTGTTCGGGTGAAAGACTTAACAGTGCCCGGGCGTGGCCCATCTCTATATCCCCGTGGACCAGCATCTGGGCAACTTCCGGGCTGAGGTTAATCAAACGCAGGAAGTTAGTCACCGCAGCGCGACTTTTACCGACTGCATCGGCTACCTGCTGGTGGGTTAAATCAAAATCCTCAATTAACCGCTGCAAAGCCAGGGCTTCTTCCATGGGGTTAAGATCTTCACGCTGAATATTCTCGATCAGAGACATGGCGACAGCGGATTCGTCGTTGACTTCCTTGATAACAGCCGGGATCTTGTCCAACCCGACCAACTGGGCAGCTCGCCAGCGTCTTTCACCAGCAATAATTTCGTAGCGATTCTCCGAAACAGATCGCAATACGATGGGTTGCATCACACCCTGGGCTCGTATGGAGTTAGCCAGTTCCTGCAACGCTTCATCATTGATTACCGTTCTAGGCTGGTACTTACCAGGCCTTATCCACTCCAAAGGAATTTCATCCAGGCTGGGTGCCGATGATTCCACAGATTTTTGCTTGTTTTCTGACCCCAGCAGGGCGTCTAAACCCCTGCCTAATCCTCGTCTTTTTACAACCATTATGATTGTGCTCCTGGCTGTGCCCGGTCGGATTGTGTGGGGCCAGACGCACTGACCTGATCATAGCGCCGGTTGATTTCGCCCGCTAAAGCCAGGTATGCCCGGGCGCCACGGGATTGCTTGTCATAGTAGAGCACCGGCAAACCATAGCTGGGTGCTTCGGCAAGACGAACATTCCGCGGAATAACAGTTCGGTAGACCTTATCACCGAAGTGGTCCAGTAACTGATTAGATACATCGCGGGTCAATCTATTACGGGGATCATACATAGTGCGAATGATGCCCTCTATTCGCAGCCCGGGATTCAAGTGCTGGGTAATTCTCTGGACGGTATTTATTAATGCGGACAAACCTTCGAGCGCATAGTACTCGCACTGCATGGGGATAATAACCGCATCGGCGGCCACCAGACCGTTTATTGTCAGCAGACTCAATGATGGCGGGCAATCCATGACGATAAAATCGTACTGTGAACGTATCGCCGATAACGCATCTGACAACCTGTATTCACGACGGTCCAGATCCATTAATTCTAATTCTGCCCCGGTCAGCTCAACATTGGCCGCCAGCAGATCGTAGCCGGGAGCCTGCTGTCCGCTTTGAGAAGGCCACCCGGCTTCAACGATGGCCTCTGACACTGCCCGATCATCAATCAGCACATCATAAATTGAGAGATCCAGTTCGCTTTTATCTGTCCCGCTACCCATGGTGGCATTTCCCTGGGGATCCAGGTCGACCAATAACACTTTGCGGTGCGTCGCAGCCAGAGAAGCCGCCAAATTGACGCTCGTGGTTGTTTTACCGACCCCGCCTTTCTGATTTGTGATTGCCAGTATTGTCCCCAACTACCTTGCCTCTTAGCTTTTCTTTTTCAAAATGACGAGATGACGCTCTGCTCCAACCTGCGGTACCGCCAGCAGATGGGTGGTTGTTATTTGAAACGGTGAAATATCCGACCGGGTTTCTGCCTCGTCAAGCTTGCCCTTCAATGCAAGTATCTCACCATGACATGACAGTAAGTGTGCCGTCTTTTCGGTGATATCTGCAAGCGACGCAAATGCCCGGCAGATCACCTGGTCAAAAGTCTCCCTGTACACCTCGGCCCTTGACTGTACAATCCGACAATTTTTCAGTCCCAGGACTATCTTCACTTGCTGCAGGAAGCGCGTTTTTTTACCATTACTGTCCAGCAGGGTGAAGTTTTTCTCAGGGAAGTACAATGCGAGCGGCAAACCAGGGAATCCAGCACCAGAACCCACATCAATGATATTCGCGCCCTTAACATGTGCCTGAACCGACAGGGAGTCGAAAATGTGATGGGTAATAATCTGCGCCGGGTCTCTAATAGCGGTTAAGTTGTACGTCTTGTTCCATTTGACCAGTTGTTCGAGTAAATCTGCCAATCCGCAGACGAACTGATTATCGAACTGAAGACCCATTTCCGTCAGGCCATCCTCGATTGCCATATTTATATTCATGTAGCCACATTCATGCAGACAAATTCATGCCGATCTTCGGATGAGTTGTTTCGCCTTCTTCAGGTGAATCAATAATAGAGAGATAGCCGCAGGTGTCAGCCCTGGAATTCGCCCTGCCTGGCCGATAGTTTCAGGTTGTACATCCTGCAGTTTCTGTTTCACTTCATTGGACAAGCCGCGGATTTCGTTATAGTCCACCGAGTCGGGAATGTTCGCTTCTTGCTGATCTCGAATCCGTTCGATTTCATCCTCCTGTCTCGCGATATAACCCTCATACTTAAGGTCAATTTCAATCTGCTCATTAACCTCTGCATCCGGCCACTCCAGTTCAAGGATGCGCAACAGGCTCGACACGTCAACATTAGGCCGACGCAGCAATTCGGACAGACTATATTCCCGGCTCAGGGGTTGCCCGAGATAAGTTTCAACATCAGTGTTCCCCGGCTGACACCAGGATGACGCCAGTGTTTGCTTTCTGCTTTCAATAAGTTCGGTTTTTTCACCATAGCGGGTCCATCGAGCATCATCGATGAGACCCATGTTCCGGCCTGTTTCAGTGAGCCGTCGATCAGCATTGTCCTGCCGCAGTATGAGCCGGTACTCAGCACGACTGGTGAACATCCGATAGGGTTCCTTGGTTCCCATGGTGATCAAATCATCGATCAATACGCCGATGTAAGCTTCACTTCTGGCTGGACACCAGGGCTCTAGCTGCTGGCTATACCTGGCCGCATTGATACCTGCGATCAGCCCCTGCGCGCCCGCTTCCTCGTATCCGGTTGTACCGTTAATCTGGCCCGCAAAATAGAGTCCGGGCATATGCTTCGTCTCTAATGAGGAATGCAGGTCCCGGGGTTCAAAGAAATCATATTCAATTGCGTAACCGGGACGCGTGATCTCCGCTTGCTCAAATCCCTTAATGCTGCGTACCAGCGCTAACTGAACATCAAATGGCAAACTGGTGGAGATGCCATTGGGATACAACTCCAATGAATTCAGGCCTTCCGGTTCTATAAAGATCTGGTGCGAATTTTTATCGGCAAAGCGTACTACCTTGTCTTCAATTGAGGGGCAATAACGGGGTCCAACACCTTCAATTTCACCGGTAAACAACGGTGATCGGTCCAATCCCCGGGTAATAATCTCGTGGGTGCGCGCATTAGTGTGGGTGATATGACAATTAACCTGCGTAGGATGGTCTTCTTGAGATCCCATAAACGACATCACGGGTCTGGGATTTTCCCCGGGTTGAGCGTCGAGACCTTCAAAGTTTACTGTTTTTGCATCTATTCGCGGCGGTGTCCCGGTTTTCAACCGATCCACCTTGAACGGCAGTTCTCGCAATCGTTCCGAGAGCCGATTCGATGGCGCATCACCGGCCCGGCCACCGGGATGTTTCTGCATCCCCACATGAATGATGCCGCCTAAAAACGTGCCTACCGTCAGTATCACGGTTTTTCCTTTAAATCGAATGCCCGCATTAGTGACCACTCCAGCCACCCGATCTTTCTCGACAATCAGGTCATCCACAGATTGTTGGAAAATTTGCAACCCTGGCTGGTTTTCCAGATACCCGCGAATCGCCTGCTTGTACAATTGACGATCTGCCTGTGCCCTGGTCGCCCTGACAGCTGGACCCTTGCGTGAATTCAAGGTTCTAAAATGAATACCCGCCTGGTCTGCCGCCAATGCCATGACGCCACCCAATGCATCAATTTCTTTCACCAGGTGACTTTTTCCAATACCGCCAATAGCCGGGTTACAGGACATCTGGCCAAGGGTGTCAATGTTCTGGGTCACCAGCAATGTGGATGTACCCATGCGAGCGGCAGCCATCGCCGCTTCAGTACCAGCATGACCGCCACCGACAACAATTACGTCAAATTGTTTGGGATAGTCCATTGTTTTTGCGGAATAGGAAATTTGGGGGGGCAAGTATACAGATAGGCAGCCCTTTGTCTATGAAGTGTCTTGCTGAACCGGTGGCGGAATTACTTTCCGATACAAAAGTTTGAAAAAATAAGCCCCAGTAAATCGTCGCTACTGAATTCCCCTGTGATTTCACTCAGAGATTCATGGCAAAGCCTCAATTCTTCTGCCAGCAACTCACCGGCGCCCCGGGACAACAATTGATCCCTGCCCACTTGCAGATGATCCAAACCGCGAGTCAATGCCTCCACATGCCTCGCCCGGGCGATAAAGGATCCCTCTTCTGAGAGATCGAGTGAAAAGGCTGCCTTTATCAAGGATTTTAAGTCCGACATGCCGGTGCCGAGCTTTGCAGAAATACAGGTGACGGGATAGTCGAAGTGTTTCGGAATCTCTGGTTGTCTGGATGCAACATCAATCTTGTTGAGTACTACGAGCAATTTTTCTTTATCAGGTAGCTCGCGGATAAGTGAGGTTAGGTCTTCCTGCCAATCTTTGGTCGACTGTAAATCAACAAGGACTAACATGCCGTCCGCATTTTCTATTTCCACCAGCGCCCGCCGAACACCTTCCTGTTCGACCTCGTCTCCCGCATTACGAATACCTGCGGTATCCACCAATTTAAGTGGTATGCCATCGAGGTGAATAAACTCGTTGATGAGATCACGGGTGGTACCTGGGATTGTTGCGACTATGGATGAATCACGGCCCGATAACTGATTCATTAAGCTGGATTTTCCCGCATTGGTTCTGCCCGCCAGTACCAGGGTTATTCCCTCCCTCAACAACGCACCTTCGTTCGCTTGTTGTAGAACCTCCTTCAGCGCACACTCCAGTTCGTCGAGATTCCTGGCAATTCTCCCATCGGACAAAAAGTCAACTTCCTCTTCGGGAAAGTCAATAGCTGCTTCTATGTACATCCGTTGATTGATCAGCCTCTCGTTAAGCTGTTTGATCTTTTTCGAAAACTCACCCTGCAATGATCTCATTGCGCCTTGGGCAGCCTGCTGACTGACGCTGTCAATCAAATCAGCGATAGCCTCCGCTTGTGACAGGTCAATCTTGTCATTGAGAAAGGCTCTCTGGGAAAATTCCCCCGGTTGAGCTATGCGTGCGCCTAATTCAACTATGCGCATCAGCAACATGTTCATCACTACGGGACCACCATGACCTTGTAATTCCAGAACGTCTTCACCGGTGAACGAATGGGGTGCCGGGAAAAAAAGAGCAATACCCTGATCGATCGTTGTACCGTCTGCAGCCTTAAAGTTGCTATAGGTCGCCACTCTGGCTTCGGGGATATGGGTAAACAAAACTGAGGCGATAGCCGTAACGAGCTCGCCAGAAATTCGAACAATGCCAACCCCGCCCCGACCAGACGGAGTCGCTATCGCGGCAATTGTATCTGTATTCTGAATTTCCGCTTCTCCCGAAGCTACCGGGTAATCTGTTGATCAAGTCTTCTTATCTAGCTGCCGGGTCACGTACCATTGCTGCAAGATCGACAACAAATTGTTTATCAGCCAATACAGCACCAGCCCAGAGGGGAACCATAGAAAAAAGAAAGTGAACATGATGGGCATCATCTTGAACACTTTTGCCTGCACAGGATCAGGAGGTTCTGGTTGCATCATTTGAGTGGCAAACATGGAGAGGCCCATGAGTATCGGCAAAACGAAATAGGGATCCATCGCCGACAAATCATGAATCCATAAAATAAAGGGTGCTTGTCTTAGCTCGACACTTTCCATTAGTGACCAATATAACGCTAGAAATACAGGCATTTGCAGCAGCATTGGTAAACACCCACCTAACGGATTTGCCCCTTCCTTTTTGTACAGATCCATCATTGCCTGTGAAAATTGTTGCTTGTCATCTCCATATCGATCTTTCAGGCGAGCCATTTCAGGCTGCAGCTTGCGCATTTTTGCCATGGACTTAAAACTTGCCGCAGACAAAGGGTAGAGCAGGGACTTGACAATAATGGTAAGCAGGATGATGGACAGACCCCAGTTGTTTACATACGTGTGTATAAACGTCAGAAGATCAAACAAAGGTTGGGCCAGCCACCAGAGAAATCCGTAATCAACCGTCAGGTTTAGTCCTGGGGATATTTCTTCGAGCCGATACTGGTCCTTTGGGCCCATGTAGAACCCGGCGGTAAGGCTATCTAACTGACCGGCTTTAACCTGCCAGGCCGGTCCGGTGAAACCATACAGATAAACATCCTGGTTTCGAAGTTTGCGTGCCTGGTAGGTGTAAGTTTGTTGGTCCATCGGCACCCAGGCAGTGACAAAGTAATGTTGAACCATCGCCATATACCCACCTTCGACTTTCGCTTTGTATGATTCCTCTTCGATATCATCAAAAGCCAGTTTTGTATAAGGTGAATCACTATTGAAGGTTGCGCCGCCAGTGAAAGGTTGCATACCCATTCCCGAGGTATCAGACATCACCGGATCACCACTGTCTCGTTTTATCTGAGCAAACAGGGAAGCCTGCCAGATCTCCGACGATTGGTTGTTGATAATATATTCAAGGGTTATCAGGTAATCGGAACGCTTAAAAATATAGCGTTTGGTTATTCTTACACCGTTTTCCTCAGGAAGGGTCAGGTCCAGGATGAGTTCATCACTTTCACCCATCTCGTAGTGGCTCTTCTGACTGACAAAAACAGGCCGACCACTGGAAGTATCGGTACCATTTTTACCAATTAATCCGCTCTGAGCGGTATAGGTGTTTGCAGGGTCCACTAAAAGAAACGGGATGTCGAGCGACTCCAGGCTCGCCGGAAATTTCGGCAACGCCCCCTGAACAATGTCCCCTCCCAGCTTGCTTATCTGAATTTCGAAAACATCAGTTGAAACAGTGATAATGTTATTGGGGTCTGACACGGATTGGATGACAGGCACCGAAACCATCTCAGAAGTTTCTGCAGGATCAATTGTCGGTACAATGTCAGGTCCCGGTTCATCCGAAACAAGGTTTAAATCGATTTCATCAATCCCTGCAGAGCTTCCAGGATCAGATTGACTAACCTGTTCAGAAACCGACTCCTTCAAAGCGCCTTGTTTGTAGTCTTCATTCCAAGCGAGAATGAGCAGATAGGAAGTAACCGCAAGGCCTAACAGTATAATAATACGTTGATAGTCCATGGCAAGTTACACCTTGATTTGTTCGTTAGCTGGAACAGGGTCTACACCGCCAGGATGAAAGGGATGGCATTTACATATTCGCGCTGTCGCAAGTACTACGCCTTTAGCGACGCCGTGAACCTCAATGGCTTCTTTGGCGTACTCCGAACAGCTTGGATAGAACCTGCAGCGAGGACCCATGAGCAGACTGAAAGACAGTTGATAGGTACGGATAAATAGCAGAACAAGCCGTTTAAACATGTGCAGTCGCCAAAATTTTCTTCCCAAGTTTAGCCCAAAGCACTGTCAACACTCGCGTTAACTCAGCGCCTTGAACGCGATTCACACCAGAGCGGGAGACAATGACAATATCCACGCAAACGTCAACATTGAATGAGGTTCGAAACGACTCTCTGATTCGACGTTTTATATGATTGCGATCTACAGCGTGGGGAGTGTTTTTTTTACCGACAACCATGCCAATTCTACTCGTGGGGAATCTGCTTTCTATGGCCAGAATCAAGAATTCTGCAGAACTGACACGATACCGCGAATCTTTAAAAACAGCATCAAACTCTTTTGAATGTAGAATTCGGCGACTGGAAGAAAATCCCTGGTGGGCCATACCAGGAGGTGGGCGATGTTGTTTAAGCAGACAGTACCTTACGGCCCTTAGCGCGACGTCTCTTCAAGACCAATCGACCATTTTTCGTTGCCATGCGAGCGCGAAAACCGTGGGCTCGCTTGCGTTTGATTACACTGGGTTGAAATGTTCTTTTCATGTTGAATGTACCGATATGCGGTGGGGCTAAAAAGAGCGGGGATTCTAATAAAGATGGTCTAGACAGTCAATTTGAAAGACAATTAATTTCATCAGAAAAGGGGCCGCCCGCGTATTGGAGCCTGTTTAATAGAAATGTATTATATAAAAGAACTTGTTATTATTATTTATTATTATAGTCACCTATCTTGTTAGTTAATGCAAAATTCCCCTTGGTATCAATACCTTAGCGTCTGTCTAAACCGGTGTTTATGAACCTTCGGAGCTGTTTGAAAGTTGTGTATAGCCTGGGTAAAAAAGCACTACTTATACAGTATCGTAACTGGCTGCGGACACCTTCGAGTTTTATCAACAAGTTACCCACAAGTTAATCAGACCTTATTGACTGGTTATTACGATAAACCATTGAAAAACAAGTGATTTTAATTACGATAATTTGTCACAGGGAGTTGGCTTGACGGCCTAAATGGGGTTACTATTCCAGTCAAGGATACGGGCGTTGTTGGATGATTGGTACCCGAATCCGAAAAAAATAACAAACCAGTAAAGTCGAAATCTACTCAAGTTATCTATTACCGCATCCTACGGAGGTCCTGTGGGCGCAAACGTATGGCAGAAATGTCTCTCGAGTCTAGAAGATGAATTATCTTCACAGCAATTTAGTACCTGGATTCGCCCACTGCAGGCTGAATCGTCGTTAAAAGAAGTCAAGTTACTTGCGCCCAATAAATATATTCGCGATCAGGTGAATGACTTGTTTATGTCCCGGATTCGGGAACTGGCTTATGCCAATGGTTTAACTAACGTCAGCCTGAAAATTGGTTCATCCCGTGGCCCGATCATGAAGGGGAAGTCTCGTTCAAATAATGCGTCGTCACTGGATAGCGGTAATTTCTATCCGCTGTTGGACCTGAACAGGGAATTCACCTTTAGTACCTTCGTCGAGGGTAGTTCGAATGAGTTCGCCAGGGCCGCCGCGCTCCAGGTCTGCGACAATGTGGGTAAATCTTCCAAGTGCCTGCTGTTGTACGGGGGGGTGGGACTTGGGAAAACCCATCTCATGCACGCAGTAGGTAATGAAATCCTTGACCGGCATCCGCAGATCAAGGTGGCTTACATGTATTCCCAGCGTTTTATGGAAGACATGGTCAGGGCGATTGAGCGAGGGGCGATGAGTGATTTCACCCAATATTATCGAAGCGTCGACGTTCTTTTAATGGATGATATTCAGTTCCTGGCAAAAGGAGTGAAGTCTCAGGAGGAATTTTTCTACGTTTTCAATAGGTTACAGGAGAACGGCAGTCAGATAGTACTTACCTGTGATCGCTACCCAAAAGAAATTAAAGGTCTTGAGGAGCGATTAAAGAGTCGCTTTGTCTGGGGTATGACTGCGCCCATCGAGCCACCGGAGTTAGAAACCAGGGTTGCAATATTGTTAAAAAAGGCCGAGCTCGATGGTGCGACCGTGTCCCATGAAGTGGCATTCTTTATCGCAGAAAAAATTCGTTCCAACGTCAGGGAGCTGGAAGGCGCATTGAAGCGAGTCATCGCCAACGCAGAATTCACGGGTCGTGCAATTAGCCTGAACCAGGTGAAAGATGCGCTGAAGGACCTGTTGGCGATTCAGGACAGGCAGGTAGGCATAGAGAATATCCAGAGAACAGCCGCCGACTACTACAAGATCAAGCTAGCGGATATGCATTCCAAACGCAGGACACGTTCAGTAGCCAGACCCAGGCAGGTAGCTATGGCATTGGCAAAGGAGTTAACGAATCACAGTTTGCCCGAAATAGGCGATGCTTTTGGAGGCAGAGACCATACGACCGTATTGCATGCCTGCAGAAAGATAGAGGAACTGCGTGAAAGTGATCGTGATATTCGAGAGGATTATAACAACTTAATACGTATTTTGACTTCCTAGCGTCGATGCGGTGGAAGGTGCTCCAGAGGATGTTTGAATGAAGTTTTCGATTAACCGAGAGGATCTACTCGAGCCCCTGCAACTGGTTTCCAGTGTTGTGGAAAGGCGACAAACACTACCGGTACTTTCAAATCTGTTGTGTTCAGTCGAAACTGGCCAATTAACCCTGACAGGGACGGATCAGGAGGTAGAGCTGTCGGCTATTACAGAGGCTATTACTGACATGGCGGCAGGAGAGGTCACTATACCGGCGCGTAAGCTCGTTGATATATGCCGTAGCTTGCCCCCGGGTGCCGAAGTTAAGTTTGCTCTGGAAGAGAATCGAGTCAGTATCCAGAGCGGGCGATTTAAATCTCACCTGGCGACGTTACCTGCAGTAGATTTCCCCCGTAGTGAGATGGAAGATGCTGCGGTTAGCCTGACTATCGGGGGAGATGAGCTCACTGGTCTTCTGGACAAAACCAGCTTTGCGATGGCACAGCAGGATGTACGGTATTTTTTTAACGGTATGTTACTGGAAATTGACGGGAATACGGTTCGTACGGTCGCAACTAATGGACAGCGACTCGCGACCAGTGAATTTGACGCCGGTGCCGGTATGGATGGCAAGAGCCAATTTATCATACCCAGAAAAGGTGTCATTGAGCTCGCGCGAGTGATTAAAGATGCCGGGCAAAGCGATGTACAGTTAATGGCGTCCAGCAACCACTTGAAGGTGTCTAGTGGAGGCGCGAGCTTAACGACCAAGTTAATTGACGGTACATACCCGGATTACCATCGTGCCATCCCGGAAGGTGGTAGTAAGCTGGTGCGGATTGATCGGCGGGAAGTGCGGGAAGCACTGAGCCGAATAGCAATATTGTCAAATGAAATGTACAGAAATGTAAAATTGCTTTTGTCGAAGGATAAGCTCCAGCTAAATGCCAATAATCCGCAGCAGGAGGAGGCAGAAGAAACGGTTACAGTCGATTACGATGGTGATGATCTGGAAATCGGATTTAATGTAAGTTACTTGATTGATGTACTCTCGACGCTCCAGGGAGAAAAGGTCGTTATGACGTTAAGCGATTCGAATAGCGCTGCACTGATAACAGACCCAGAAGATAGCATGTCGCGTTTTGTCGTGAGCCCAATGATGCTATGATATAGCATGGATCGATGGGTAAGTAAGTGCTAACAAACTTGGAAGTACAATGAAATTCACGGTAAATCGGGAAACCTTGTTGAGGCCACTGCAACAGGTCACGGGCGTTGTCGAGCGTCGTCAAACCTTGCCGGTACTTTCAAATGTCCTGTTTCAGGTGAGCAATCAACAACTCGAATTGACGGGTACCGACCTTGAGGTTAAATTAGTCGGTCGGATCGCGCTCGACGGCGCGGAGCCGGGGAATATTACCGTACCTGCCAGAAAGTTAATGGATATTTGCCGGGAGTTGCCCGAAAACGCGGAGATAGAATTCGGGCTGGAGGAACAACGTCTCACGATTCAATCTGGTCGCTTCAGGTCTGAGTTGTAGACGTTACCCGCCAGTGACTTTCCGTCGGTCGATCAGTCTGCTTCAGAGATGACTCTGTCGGTTGACAGCAAATCCTTTAAGCGCCTTATTGATCGTACCAGTTTCGCGATGGCCCAACAGGATGTCCGGTATTTTCTTAATGGCCTGTTGATTCAATTGTCCGGGGATAGTGTCCGCACCGTGGCCACAGATGGACATCGTTTGGCTATGAGTAGTTACCAGCTGCAGAACGAGTCAGAGGATAATAGTAGTCAACAGGTCATTGTGCCGCGTAAGGGTGTGTTGGAGCTCCAGCGTTTGCTCAATGAAGTCAGTGGAGATGTTAAGATTACCGTTGGATCCAATCATTTGTGTGCAGAAGGCAGTGAATTTACTTTGACCACCAAGTTGGTAGATGGCCGTTTTCCGGAATACGACCGTGTTATCCCGAATGATGGTGATAAAGTCGTTCTGGCTGACCGGCTTGAGCTTCGTCAGGCGTTAAACCGTACAGCGATACTGTCTAACGAGAAATATCGCGGTATTCGCGTTAATTTGTCTTCAGGCGCATTACAGTTGACAGCCAATAACCCGGAACAGGAAGAAGCCGAAGAGGTGGTGACTGTTGATTATGAAGGTGACTCACTGGAAGTTGGTTTTAATGTGGTTTATCTACAGGATGTACTCGGTGTGTTGGAAAGTGACAAGGTAAGACTCACGTTGCATGATGCAAACAGTAGTGCGCTACTGGAAGAGCCAGAAGATGACGATTCAGTTTACGTGATAATGCCTATGAAACTTTAAGTTGCCACCATGAGCCTGGTTCGGCTTGAGTTACAGAACATCAGGAATATATCTTCGGTCAGTCTGGACCTTGATAGGAAACTCAATCTGTTTGTGGGTAGCAATGGTAGTGGAAAGACCAGTTTGCTTGAGGCGGTCTATTTTTTGGGGTCAGCGCGTAGTTTCCGCAGCCTTCAGCTAGAACCAATTATCAAACATCAGCAGTCGGACTGCACGGTTTTCGGCGTGGTTAATAGTGGTGCCAGGGACATTAAAATAGGAGTACATCGCGGGCTAAATGGGTCTCGGGAAATTAGAGTAGCTGGTCAAGTCCAGGGTAAGGCATCGGTGCTTGCAAGGGAAATGCCGGTTCTGGTACTGGGTCCTGAAACTGTCGATTTGCTGCTGAGTACACCATCGACACGAAGAAGGTTTCTGAACTGGGGTGTGTTTCATATGGAACCTGATTTCTCTGATACCTGGGCGAGTGTAAACAGGACCTTAAAGCAAAGAAATGAATTGTTGAAGCGGCAGGGCAGTCGGACGACTGAATTAGACATCTGGACGACGCGGTTGGTCGATCTATCTGAATTGGTTCATACACACCGGGAATTGTACTGCAATAGACTATCTGCGGTTTTTACTGCTATCAGTAGCTCTCTATCCGGGTTGCAGGAAGTAAAATGTGACTATTCCCGGGGGTGGGACGCGAAACGTGACCTGAAGGCTGTACTTGAAGATCAATTGGATTCTGATTTACATCGTGGTTTTACTCAGAGCGGGCTTCATCGTGCTGATCTAAAGATCTCGGTAGCGGGTCATCCTGTGGCAACGGTGTGTTCCAGAGGAGAGCTAAAAGTACTTGCGTGGGCTTTGGTGCTCAGTCAGGCCGAACTGTTCTCTAGAGTGACGGGTAGACAATTGATTTTTCTTGTCGATGACCTGGTCTCTGAGCTGGATGAAGCTCACCGAAAACGAATTTGCCAATTTCTGATGAAAAAAGAGGGCCAGGTATTGGCCACAGGTCTGGATAGGGAAGTTTTGAAAGCCTGTTGGAACAAAGCAACCGCTAAGGTGTTTCACGTGGAACGTGGCCACTTTACGGAAGAGGAAAATTAAAATGACAGATGATAAATCATATGATTCGAGCAGCATAAAAGTCCTAAAAGGACTCGAAGCCGTGAGAAAACGTCCCGGTATGTACATTGGAGATACTGATGATGGCACCGGTCTACATCATATGGTGCAGGAACTGGTTGATAACTCAATTGATGAGGCTCTGGAGGGATACTGTTCAGAAATTAAAGTCATCATCCACCCCGATGAATCGGTGACTGTCACAGACAACGGGCGGGGAATACCGACCGATGTTCATGAAGAAGAACAGGTGTCAGCTGCCGAGGTCATTATGACGGTGCTACATGCCGGTGGTAAATTCGACGATAGTAACTACAAGGTGTCTGGCGGCCTCCACGGTGTGGGTGTGTCCGTGGTTAATGCGTTGTCGGAAGAGCTTAAACTTACCATATGGAGAGAAGGTCACGTTTGGGAGCAGATATATCAACACGGTGTACCCGATGCTCCGATGGCAATTGTGGGTCAAACTGACCAAACCGGTACAAAATGCCGTTTCAGGCCGTCCCCGGAGACGTTTAGCAATATAGAGTTCCATTACGACATACTGGCCAAACGGCTGAGAGAACTGTCTTTTCTGAATTCCGGCATCAGAATTTCATTGAAAGATGAAAGAACGGGTAAAGAAGAAGATTTTCTATACGATGGCGGACTAAAGAGCTTTATTGAGTATCTCAACGAAAACAAGACCGCCCTAAACAGTATTTTCTATTTTTCGTCGGACAGACAGGACGGAATAACAGTCGAAGTCGCATTACAGTGGAACGATTCCTACCAGGAGACGTTACTGGCGTACACGAATAATATACCCCAGAGTGACGGTGGTACTCACTTACAGGGTTTTCGCGCGGCCCTGACGCGATCCCTGAATCATTATCTGGAAAAAGAAGGGATGAGTAAAAAGGCCCAGGTAAATACGACAGGTGATGATGCCAGAGAAGGATTAACCGCCATCATCTCGGTTAAGGTGCCCGATCCGAAATTTTCATCCCAGACCAAAGAGAAACTGGTCTCATCGGAAGTAAAAGCTGCGGTGGAGCAGGAGATGGGGAGTCACCTGTCTGAATATCTGCTGGAAAATCCTGCAGAAGCCAAGGCAATTGTTCAAAAAATGATTGATGCGGCCCGGGCAAGGGAAGCCGCACGAAAAGCGAGAGAAATGACACGACGTAAAGGCGCTCTGGATATTGCCGGACTGCCAGGCAAGCTGGCTGATTGCCAGGAGAAAGACCCGGCGAAATCAGAAGTTTATCTGGTCGAGGGTGATTCTGCAGGGGGTTCGGCAAAGCAGGGTCGTGATCGAAAAAACCAGGCGATATTACCTCTCAAAGGAAAAATATTGAAAATGTTGTCCTCCCAGGAGGTCGGTACCTTGATAACAGCGCTGGGCTGCGGTATTGGCAGGGACGAATTCGACGCTAATAAACTGCGTTACCACAAAATCATCATTATGACGGATGCTGATGTCGATGGTGCTCATATTAAAACACTGTTACTGACCTTCTTTTTCAGGCATATGCCAGAACTCATAGAGCGGGGGCATGTACTGATTGCCCAACCGCCACTTTACAAAATGACTCGAGGCAAAAGAGAGCGATATATTAAGGATGAAGGAGAGCTCACCAGCTATCTTCTCGAATCAGCTTTGGAAGAAGCTCAACTGATACCTTCCGAAGGCGCAACTACGATAAGTGGTACTGAATTACGATCAATCGCTGAAGAGTACTATTCAATTCAAGAACAGATTGGAAAGCTCAAAAGGGTCTATCCAATTGAAATAATGGAGAGCCTGCTCTACCTGCCAAAACTGGGTATCGAAAATCTAAGAAATGAGGCTGAGGTAAGGCAATGGGTAACAGACCTGGAGGCTAAAACGGTAAATTACAACTCCCCTCAAAAGAAGTATTACTATGATATTATAGAAGATCGGGAACGAGGTCTCTCCCTTCCCAGAGTCACAGTCACCAACCATGGTGTCGAGAGGGAATATGTGTTCACCCAGGATTTCTTTCTCTCAAACGATTATGCAAGGTTCACGAACTTTGGACGGCGAATGTCAGAACTCATCAAGGATGATGCCAGGATTATGAAAGGTGAAAAACAAGAGCCGATTGCGAAGCTGGAAGATGCATTTTCGTGGCTGCAAAAAGAAGCCATGCGAGGGCAATCGCGTCAACGTTACAAAGGGCTCGGGGAAATGAACCCAGATCAACTGTGGGACACAACCATGGACCCTGACAAACGGACAATGCTTCGGGTGACTATCGAAGATGCCATCGCTGCGGACCATATGTTTAATACGCTAATGGGTGATCAGGTCGAACCCAGGAAGAATTTTATTGTGGAAAATGCACTCATGGTAGCGAACCTGGACGTGTAACGGCTAACAAGAGAACTTAAGTGGTGCCAAATAGTGCTATGAAATTTGGTGTCGGATCAAGGTTGGCTGCTGGAGCCGAGTTCGCGGATAGCGGACCTGGCAAAGCTTAACAGGTCGTCGTAGCACTCGACCGAACCGCCAAGAGTCTGTAGGGTATCCTGCCCATTACCTGTTTTTACCAGCACGGGCCGACATCCCATCTTTTTGGCCGCTTCAATGTCTTTGACTGAATCGCCTACAAATGGTTGATTACTCAGCGACTCGCCAAAATCGTCAGCTATCTGGACCAGTAATCCGATATTCGGTTTCCTGCAGTAGCAGCGGTCTTTCGGATGATGAGGACAGTAGAAGACCCCCTGGATTTCACCACCAGCAGCCCGGACCAGTTGGTGCATTTTCTGATGCATGGCGTCCAGGGTTGCCGATGAAAATAAACCTCTTGCTACGCCAGCCTGGTTGGTTGCGACGTATACCTTGATACCGTTGTTGGCAAGAAGTGAGATTGCTTCGATACTACCGGGTATTGGCTTCCATTCATCCGGCGATTTTATATAGTCTCGAGAGTCGACGTTGATAACGCCGTCTCGATCCAGGATAACGACCTTCATGATTTACTGCAAAACCGATAAGTCAGCAACGGAAAGGAACAGTGTCCGCACCTGGTAAATTGTTGCTAATCGGTTGTTCCTCTGTTCTTCGTCATTTGACATTACCATAACATCATCAAAGTAAGAATCGATAACTGTTTGCAAACCGGCGAGTGCCAGAAACTTGTCTTCGTAGTTTAACGTCCTGTTCATCAGTTCAGTCGTTTGTTCGAGGGTTGCGAACAAGCGACGTTCTGACTCTTCCTGAAATAGGGCGGCAGAAACTTCCACCAAAGCGCCGGTATCTACTTTCTTTAGAATATTGGCAATTCGTTTGTTGGCTGCAATCAGGTGGACTGCCTGGGGATGTGTTCTGAAAGTTTCCAGGGTACGCACTCTAAGGTCTGCATCCGCAAGATTTGCTATAGGGTCGCTGCTTTGCCGGACGGCACTATAGGTATCAACATTCACACCGGAATCCTGGTACCAGGAACCCAACCTTTCCAGCAGATAGGTGTTAACTTCAGCGACTGTTTTTTTCGCGTCAAAACCCTGATTGTGCAGCTCCGTGGCTCGCAGAAGAAGATCGGGTATATTCAGCGGCAGTTTGTTTTCAACGCACATTCTGATGACTCCAAGGGTTTGGCGCCGAAGTGCAAATGGATCACGAGAACCGGACGGTGGTTGACCGATGCCAAACAAACCGGTGAGGGTGTCGAGTTTGTCGGCAATGGCAACAGACTGGGATTCTGCCGTCACGGGTAAATCGCCACCTGAACTTGTTGGTTTGTAGTGGTTTGCGATTGCCGTGCCGACAGAATCTTTTTCGCCGTCGTGATTCGCGTAGTAGCCTCCCATAATCCCCTGAAGCTCTGGAAACTCGTTCACCATATCCGAGACAAGGTCTGATTTGCAGAGTAAACCCGCTCGCTCAGCCACCTCAACATCTGCTTCGAGTTGACCCGCAATGACACCGGCCAGAGTTGAAACTCGATCAACTTTGTTGCGGTAACTGCCCAGCTTTGAGTGGAAGACAACGTCCTCAAGTCGGGACAGTTTAGTCTCCAGGCTGGATTTCTTGTCTTGGCTGTAAAAGAACCGGGCGTCGGATAACCTCGGCCTGATCACCCTCTCGTTGCCGGTAACAACCACTTTGGGATTTTTGCTCTCGATATTAGCGACGGTGATAAACTTCGGCAGCAGGTGATTCTTGCCATCCACCATATGGAAGTAGCGCTGGTGGGACTTCATTGCTGAAATCAATGCCTCTTCGGGTACCGTTAGAAATTCGGGATCGAAACTGCCAGCGAGAGCCACTGGCCATTCGACCAGGGCAGTAACCTCGTCCAGCAGGCTGTCATCGATAACTACCCGGGAGCCGATCGCACTGGCAATATTTTCTAACTGTTCGCGTATTGTCTGCTTTCTTTTTTCAAAGTTAACAACAACATGGGCTTGTTGCAGCGCATCTTCATAGTCGTCGCTGTGTTTAAGGATAACGGGTCCAGTGGACATGAATCTATGACCCATCGAATGACGACCGGCTCTCACCCCCAGAATGTTTGCCGGTAACACCTCTGCGCCGTAGAGTGCGACCAGCCAGTGTACGGGCCGGACAAACTCCATTCGTGAAGCTCCCCAACGCATTTTCCTTTCTATTGGCAGACTCTCCAGGCTCTTATCTATCAGGCCGGATATGAGTTCAGACAACGGGGCGCCAGGCTTTTCTTCACGATATACGAGCCACGCGCCTTTGGGTGTCTCGAGTGTCTCCAGTTTGCTCATTTCGTCAAGACCACAAGATCGCATAAATCCCAGTGCTGCTTTGCTTGGATTGCCGTCTTTGTCATGAGCCGCTTTCAGGGACGGACCACGCTTCTCGGTAGTTTGTGTGGCCTGGGCATTTGATAGTTTTGAGACCTTTAAGGCCAGTCGTCTTGGTGTGGCATAGCTCGTGATCGACCCAAACCCAAATTGCGCTTCAATAAGGGCCTGTTCAAAGGAAGCAGCAAAACTCCGCATCATTCTGCCGAGTGTCTTTGGTGGTAGTTCTTCAGTGCCAATCTCGATCAACAGAACTTCTTTTTTGGTGCTACTTGTCATTCGCAAGCTCCGCCATATAGGTTGTCCTGATGGACTCCTCCGCCAATGGGAAACCAAGTTCCCGTCGCGAGTCGAGGTAAGCCTGGGCAACACCCCGGGAAAGTGCCCTGACCCTTAGAATGTACCGCTGGCGCTCAGTGACTGAAACCGCATGTCGGGCGTCCAGCAGATTAAAGGCGTGGGATGCTTTCATAACAAACTCATAGGCTGCCAAGGGTAGATTGGCTTCCAGTAATCTACCGGTTTCTGATTCAAAAAAATTGAATTGATCAAATAGTGCATCGACATTTGAATAGTCGAAATTGTAGGCTGACATCTCGACCTCGTACTGATGGAATACGTCAGCATAGGTGACGGTCTGGTTTACGGTATTGCTCCATACAAGTTGCTTAAAGTCCTCTACGCCCTGTATATACAAGGCCAGGCGTTCGAGCCCGTAGGTGATCTCACCGGTTACAGGGTAGCAAGGTAGACCGCCCACTTGCTGGAAGTAGGTGAACTGGCTGATTTCCATACCATCCATCCAGACCTCCCAGCCCAGACCCCAGGCACCTAAAGTAGGAGACTCCCAGTTGTCTTCGACAAATCGGATATCGTGCACCAGGGGATCTATTCCCAGGAGCCGCAATGAATCCAGATAGAGTTCCTGTATATTGTCCGGGGACGGTTTAAGGACGACCTGAAACTGATAGTAGTACTGGTATCGGTTCGGATTTTCGCCATACCGGCCGTCCGTTGGTCTTCTGCAGGGCTGCACATAGGCACTGCTCCAGCTCTCGGGGCCGATAGAACGCAGAAATGTGGCCGGATGAAATGTACCAGCACCTACTTCCATGTCGTAGGGCTGCATCAAAACACATCCCTGACTTGCCCAATAATTTTGAAGTGTCAAAATTAGGTCCTGGAATGTTCGACCGCTCATCAGAGCCAACCTCTGCAAAAAAAGTGGGTAAGTATACCTGAACAAGGAGTAGCTAGTGTCTTCCGATAACAGTAATAATGTAACCCGATGCGGTTGGTGTCTGGGGGACGACCTGTACCTTGAGTACCATGACAAAGAATGGGGCTCACCACTGTACGATGACCAGAAACTTTTTGAGTTTCTGTTACTCGAAGGGGCGCAGGCAGGACTAAGCTGGATTACTGTGCTACGCAAGCGAGAAAACTATCGACTGGCTTTCGATCAGTTTGATGCCAGCAAGATTGCCCGTTATGGCGAGAAGGAGAAACGACTGCTGCTGCAGAACCCAGGCATTATTCGCAATAAACTCAAGGTTAAAAGTGCGATCAATAATGCCCAGCGATATCTTGATATCCAGTCCCGGGGTTCCTTCTCGGAATATATCTGGGATTTCGTGGAGGGTAAAACCGTGCAGAACAATTTCAAAACACTGGCAGATGTCCCGAGTAACAGTGACACTTCGGATCTGATGGCCAAAACATTAAAAAAAGCTGGTTTCAATTTTGTCGGTTCAACGATTTGCTATGCGTTTATGCAGGCGACCGGCATGGTGAATGATCATGTTCTGGCATGTTACCGCCACGTTGAGTGCCAGAAAGCAGTGCCAGTAAAAACAAGCTGATAAAACAGCGCTAGCGAAAGTTTATGGAACGCATCACTCGAAAACTACTTGAAGGCGCTTTACATCTGTTTGCAAGCCTGCCTTTGGGTGTCAGCAGATGGATCGGTGAAGTCATTGGAAAGACCAATCATTTGCTGGGTACCCGTGCCGCCAGGGTTACCCACGATAATCTGGCACTGTGTTTTCCTGCACTTTCAGTAAAAGAACGCGTGTCGCTTGAAAAGTGCTCACTGATCCATACCGGGCAGACGATGATGGAAATTCCTGCTGTCTGGCTCGGGAACTTTGAACGCGTGCAAGGGTGGATTCTAGGGGTTGAAAATGAACACCTGTTGGATGAGGCCATCAACCAGGGGCGAGGTGTGCTTGTCCTCTTACCCCATCATGGCAACTGGGAGATGTTTAACGCTTATTTTGCGAGCCGGGGTAAGATGACTGCGTTGTATCAGCCACCGCGCCAGGATCTGCTTAAACCCCTGATGCAGGGGGTTCGGGAGAAATTTGGCAATGAACTGGTAGCTACCAACGTCAAGGGTTTGGCAAGGTTGTATCGATGTCTCGAGCAAGGGCAGATCGTCACGGTGTTGCCTGACCAGGTTCCTGCCAGCGGTGAATTTGTTCCTTTTTTTGGCCATGACGCGCTGACGGACGTGCTGGTGAGCCGCCTGCTGAAAAAGACAGGCGCCGCCGCTGTCTGCTGTGTGGTGATAAGGCAAAACAGAGGATTTAAAGTCAGATTCTCCAGAGTCGAAGAGGCGATATATTCTTCTCAATTGATGGAGTCCCTTGGGGCGCTAAATTCCAGCATCGAGGGTTGCATTGCTGATCAGCTGGAGCAATATCAATGGGACTACAAACGCTTCAGGGAACGACCTGTGGGAATGAAAAAACTATACAAGTTCAATGATGAAGCTGATCTATTCCATGAATAAAACTGGCTCTGGGCCTTAAATTCCCGATTACTTTCGCCAGAACATCGGAGTGAATAGTACCAGCAGGGTAAAGATTTCCAACCGGCCCAACATCATCGCGAAGCAGAGAATTAGTTTGGCAGGATCACTGATGCCATTATAGTGATAAGCGACATCGCCCAGACCGGGGCCTAAATTATTGATGGCGGCACCCACTGCCGAAAATGCAGTCACAAAATCCATGCCGGAAGCGACCATAGCTAACAGCAAGAACAAAAATGCGATCACGTAAAATGAGAAAAACCCCCACACAGCCTCAACAACACCGTTTGAAACAGGACGCCGATTGATCTTGATCGGGAAAATAGCATTCGGGTGAATCAGGCGATGAATTTCGCGCAAGCCCTGGCGATAGATCAACATGACCCGTATCACTTTCATGCCGCCACCAGTCGATCCCGCACAGGCACCGGTAAAAGCACCAAAAAAAATCAGGTAAGGCAACATGCTGGGCCAGGCGCTGAAATCAGCCGTCGCGAAGCCTGTGGTCGTGAATATTGATAGCACCTCGAATGCGGCCATACGGATCGCAGTGGGAATGTCATAAAACTCATAACTAACGAGAACAACAGCAACGATGAAGATGGCAGATCCGAGGATCTTCAGGTAGAACACCACTTCATCATCCTGGAAGTAATGAAGTACGGTTTTCTCCCTGAAGGCAAAAAAATGCAAACCGAAATTGATACCTGAGATAACCATGAAAATGATAGCGACTGATTCGACCAGGGCGGAATCGAAGAACCCTATACTGGCATCATGGGTAGAAAAGCCACCGATCGCAACGGTAGAAAAGCTGTGGCAGATGGCGTCAAAAGCTGACATGCCTGCTGCCCAGTAAGCGACGGCACAGGCAGATGTGAGGCCCAGGTAGATTTTCCACAGGGCGATCGCGGTTTCCCGGATACGTGGCGTTAATTTGCTGTCTTTTACCGGGCCAGGTGTTTCGGCGCGATACAATTGCATGCCGCCGATTCCGAGCATAGGCAAAATGGCGACTGCCAGCACGATAATCCCCATGCCGCCAAACCACTGCAGTTGCTGCCGATAAAACAGTATCGACTGCGGCAGTTCATCTATTTGGGTGATAACCGTGGCACCAGTGGTGGTAAGACCTGAAAAGGATTCAAACAGAGCATTCGGCCAACTCAAGCCGATACCCGCTTCTTGCGCAAAAGGGATAGCGCCCACTGTACCGAGTGCGATGTAAAACAGAAAAGTAACCAAAAAGCCGTCTTTAGTACGCATTTCAGCGCGGTTCCGGCGGAACAATATCCACAGAAAAAATCCCGAACCAAGAGTGATGAAAAATGCATTGATAAAAATGACGGTAACGCCATCGTTAAACAACCAGGAGACTAATGCAGGAGATAGCATAGTGATACTAAACATCATCAATAAGCTACCAATAATCCTGAAGGCAATCTGAGGATGCATAATCGTCTAGAAAAAACTCAGTGGTGCCTGGAACATCTTTTCAACTTCTGGAACACGACTCTTGTCCACAAGGAATAAAATGAGGTGGTCATCGGATTCAACCGTGACATCGTCATGAGCAATAATCACGTCATTGCCTCTAACTATTGCACCAATGTTAGTACCAGGCGGGAGTTCAATTTGTTCCAGTGTCCGTCCTATTACCTTGGAACTTTTACTGTCGCCGTGAGCAATGGCTTCAATTGCCTCCGCCGCGCCACGTCGTAGTGAATGCACGCGTACAACATCGCCTCGCCTGATGTGGGTTAGTATCGATCCGAGGGTTGCCTGCTGCGGTGAAATGACAATATCTATTTCGCTCCCCTCGATAAGATCGACATAGGCAGGGTTGTTGATTAGTGTAATGACCTTACGGGCCCCGAGGCTTTTCGCGAGCATGGATGACATGATGTTTGCTTCATCATCATTGGTGACCGCGCAGAAAACATCTGCTTCCTCGACATTCTCTTCGACTAACAGTTCCCGGTCAGACGCGTTTCCTGACAGGACGATGGCGCGATCAAGCGTTTCTGACAGCGCGTAGCAACGTTCTCGATCACGATCGATGATTCGCACACCATACTTGGGTTCCAGTACTCGAGCCAGACCTTCTCCGATATGACCTCCCCCGGCAATAATCAGGCGTTTATTCGGGCGTTCGGTCCGGCGCATCTCACTCATCACTGCCTGGATATCCTTGGTGGCGGCGATAAAAAACACTTCATCATCCGCTTCTATGACGGTGTCTCCTTTCGGAATAATTGAACGACCACGACGAAAAATGGCGGCGACCCGGGTATCGACGGTCGGCATATGCTGTTTCAGATAACGGAGTTCCTGGTCCACCAATGGTCCCCCGTAGTAGGCTTTGGTACCCACCAGTTGTACCTGGCCCGAGGCGAATTCCAGGATTTGCAGCGCACCAGGGTTGTCTACCAGGCGTCGAATATCTTCTACTACTATGTGTTCCGGGTTTACGATGAAGTCCACCGACATGGCGTCATTGCGAAAAATACCAGCGTGATCCAGATAAGCTGTGGATCTTATTCGGGCAATTTTAGTCGGTGTATGAAACACGGTATAAGCAACCTGGCAAGCCACCATATTAATTTCATCACTGTTGGTAACAGCGATGAGCATATCGGCATCTTCAGCACCCGCGGCTCGCAGAATGTCAGGATGTGAGGCGAGACCACGGACTGTACGAATATCGAATCGATCCTGTATTTCACGCAGTTTCTCGACATTGCTGTCGATGACGGTGATATCGCTGGCTTCTTTTGTCAGGTTTTGAGCGAGGTTGGCGCCAACTTTACCTGCCCCAAGAATGATAATCTTCATACGGAATACTTCTTCAATCTGGCGTAGAAAAAACCATCGGTGAAACCTATCGCCGGAAGCAGCTGACGACCGGTACTGGTCTGTTCACCCCAATTCACTTCGATCGGCATACTGACTACAGATTCTTGTTGGTTCTTGAAAGCTTCGAGAACCTGTTCATTTTCTGTTGGTAGAATCGAACAGGTTGAATACACTAGCTCACCGTTTTCCTTAAGCAACGACCAGGCCTTGGCTAACAATTCTAGTTGTGTGGCCGCAAGCTTAACAATATCTGTATCCCTGCGCAGTAATTTAATATCCGGATGTCGACGAATAATACCTGTGGCCGAACAGGGTGCGTCCAGTAGAATGCGATCAAAAAGTTGTACTGGTTCATATTCGGTAAAGTCGCTGGCGACCAATTCGCAGGAAGTGTTTAGCCGGGCCAGGTTTTCCTGTACCCGTTTGAGTCGATGCCCGTCCTTGTCAATGGCGACCAGCGATATGCCCGGCTCGGTTTCCAGCATATGGCAGGTCTTACCACCGGGTGCCGCACACGCGTCGAGAACTCTGAGCCCTGGACCCAGGTCCATCAACATGGCAGCTAATTGTGAGGCCTCGTCCTGAACACTCACTAAACCCTGTTCGAAGCCGGGTATCTGATCAATCGAGAGGGGTTTGGCAAGGTAAAGAGCACCCGGGGCCAGGTTGCCCGCGGTCGATTGTATTTGCTTTTCTGAGAGTTGTTGCTGGTATGCTTGCCTTGTTGTCTTTGAGAGGTTAACTCGCAAAGTCATTGGCGGACGGGTGTTGTTAGCTTCGACAATCTCGTTAGATCTATCCGGATAGGCTGTTTGTATTCTGTCGAGCAGCCACATCGGGTGGTTGCTGCTGGCTTCCGGGTCTTTGTTGATTTGGAGGTTCAAGGCTGATTGATTTCGGAGGTAATTTCTTAGTACACCGTTGATCAGGCCTTTGGCCCAGTTTTTCTTTAGGCTTATGGATGTTTCCACGACCGCATTGACACTGGCGTGTACCGGCCTGTTCAGGTGATCTACGCTGTAGAGCCCTGCCAGTAACAGAACATGCAGGTCAGTGTGTTTCGCAGCAAGGGGCTTGTTCAGCAGGAGTTGCAACAGCGCTGACAAGTGGTAGTAATTTCTCAGTACGCCATAACAAATTTGTCGGGCGAGTGGAGAGTCTTCCTGGGTCATACAGGCATCCAGGCTTTTTCCTTTCGATATGACTAATGTCAGGATGCGAACCGCTGAACGATATTCCTGCATTAGATTTCAGCAGCCAATCTGGTAAATGTTACTCCGGCGAATATCAGTTCCGAACGAGCATTGAGTATATCTGCGCCGGTCAGGACACTGCCTTTTCCAATGGGTAACTGGACCTGCTCCAGCAGGATTGACCCGGTGCCACAGGCAACATCGACTCCCCGTTTCGAGACCTCCAGGACTTTACCCGGAGCGCTCTGAATACCGTCTGGGTGGGACATTGACGCTTTCAGCAACTTGACACGCATTGAACCAAGAAACGTATAACAAACCGGATCAGGATAAAAAGCTCGAATTGACCGGCCCACAGTGATGCTCGACGCATCCCAGTCCATATTTGCCTCCTCTTTACTGATTTTATGGGCGTAACAGGTGCCTTCTTCTGATTGTACGACAGGCTCTGTAAGACCCAGGTGGATCTTGTTACAAACCTCAATCAACCCGGCAATTCCAAGTTCTGACAGTTTGTCGCTCAGGCTTGCTGTGGTATCCGCATTCTCGAGCGGTATTGAGCGAGTTGCGAGGATACTACCGGTATCCAGCCCCTGGTCCATCTGAATAACACAGATCCCTGTCTGCTCATCACCCGCCAGGATAGCCCGTTGGATTGGCGCCGCGCCGCGCCATCTGGGTAGAAGGGATCCGTGCACATTAATACATCCGTAGGCAGGCAGGCGTAGAACATCGGGTTTTAGTATTTGACCGTGGTCGCAGGTGTTCCGCGGTCAGTTTTTCAGGCTGGATGACGGGTATCTGGTGTTGCTGGGCCACGCGCTTGGTTTCGCTTGGTACCGGACTCTTTCCCCTTTTCCCGGGTTTGTCCGGCTGCGTAATAACGCCGACTATTTCGATGTTGTCAGAGTCACCGTGTCGTCGTGCGTGGGATAGAAGACCCGAGAGATGCTGGGCCGCAAACCGGGGTGTACCGGCAAAGAGAATTTTCAATGGTAGTACCTGAGATAGGTCACTGGTTAGGCTCTTTGCTTCAGCAGCTTGAGAAGCTTTTTACGAATCAATTGTCGTTTGGTGTTAGATAAGTAATCGACGAACAACTTTCCCTCAAGATGGTCCATTTCATGCTGGATACAGACAGCGAGCAGATCCTCAGCCTCGAAGGTAATTTCCTCCCCCGCCCGGTTGATGGCGTTTACCTGTATTTGTGATGATCGAGTCACCGGTTCATAGAATCCCGGCACGGACAGGCAACCTTCGCTGGATTCGATTTCACCGTCCTGCGTGATAATCAGGGGATTGAACAGGATCAACGGCTGATCCTTCTCCTCGGATATGTCGAGAACGACCAAACGCTGGTGCACATTGACCTGGCTAGCCGCCAGACCGATGCCCGGTGCAAGGTACATGGTTTCCAGCATCTTGTCTGCAAGCTCTACCAACTTACCGGTTATTGCCTCCACAGGTACGGCTTTAGTGCGCAATTTTGGATCCGGAAATCTTAATATATCTAGTAAAGCCATACAGCTTCGTCTGAAACCTCTAGTAATGGGGTAAGTTGTGCTGCTAAGATGATGATCGTGTTGAATATATTGGTGGTTAGAGGTTTGATCTTTAACGCAAGTATTGTACTCTTTTTATTGCCGGGATTCGCCCCATGAGGAAAATTCTTCTAGCCGTCGTGTTTGTTCTGGTTGTTATTCAGTCTACGCTGGCGGCTACCAGCATCCTTCGGCCGGATCACCCGGACCGATACACCGTTAAGAAAGGTGACACCTTGTGGGATATCTCATCGATGTTCCTAGCCGATGCCTGGCTTTGGCCGGAAATCTGGCATATTAATCCCGATATTGAAAATCCCCATCTGATATTTCCCGGTGATGTGATCATCTTGAGATTTGTCGATGGCAAGCCTCAATTGATAGTCGACCGGGGGGATGAGGCAAGGACCGTCAAACTCAGTCCCCAACCGGAACGGGGCGAGGGCCGTGACGTTAAGGTACAACCCAATATACGTAGCAGTAACTTAAATAGCGCGATTTCTGCGATACCGCTGGATGCGATATCAAGCCTGTTAACGACTGGTCGCATCGTTGAGCGAGATACCCTGGAAAATGCGCCACATTTGTTGGCAGGTAAGTCTGATCGCTTGATTTTTGGTCCTGGTGACGGCTTCTATGCGCGTGGCGACTGGCCTGAAGAGCAGCCGTCAGTTTTTGGGATTTACCGTAAGGGTGAAGTGTATGTAGACCCCGAGACCGGGGAAATATTGGGCTATGAGGCAAGAGAAGTTGGCACAGCTGCGGTCGACAAGAGGGAGGATGATCTCTATACCCTTACCCTGACTGCCGTTAAGGAAGATGTCAGGATCGGCGACAGGCTCCTGCCGACCGAAGAACGTCGTCTTGAGTCAACCTTTTTCCCATCCTCGCCTGCCAGGGAAACCAAAGGCGTGATAATGACTGTCATGGGTGGCGTCACACAGGTTGGTCGGTACGATGTAGTGGCGATCAATCGGGGACTGCAGGATGATCTGGACGTGGGTAATGTGCTGGCCATTCACAAACGCGGGGCTATTGTCAGGGATGAGGTCTACCGGGACAGGGTTCAGCTACCTTCCGAGAGAGCAGGTATCTTGATGATCTTCCGAGCCTTCGAAAAGATGTCCTATGGTCTGGTACTGGAGACAGAAGAACCGCTCAGGGTTGGCGATATCGTACAAAACCCTTAGAGATTTGCCATAGGTAGATCGATGTAAGACTTTTAGGCTGTTGCTTTTTGGCCTGAAAGGACCAATCTGTTGGCATTCCCAAATTCAGAAATCGAAGCCCTGTTAACGCTGAATCGTCTTACGTCCGGGCACCCGCAAATGGGTAATTGGATACTTCAGGCAGCGTCGGGTGCGTTGCAATTCATGGCCGAGTTCCCATTCAACCAGACAGAACAATCTGCAAACATACCCCCTAAGGTAGCGGCGAAAATACTCCAGGCGAGAAATGGTGCGGCCGGTGAGTTAAGGCGGAGGGTTGAGCTGGACTTGTTGTGGCTGGAAGCGAGCAACCATGCACTCATTAGCATATTCGATGAAGCCTACCCGTATCTCTTAAAGCAAATTCATGATCCACCATTGTGCCTGTATCTTAATGGCAGTAAGACGATGATTAACAGTGACCAGATTGCCATTGTAGGGAGCCGGAAACCGACAGCCCTGGGCCTCAAGGTCGCAGCGAAATTTGCAGCTGATTTGTCTGACCAGGGTCTTGTCGTTACCAGTGGCCTGGCGTTTGGTATTGATGCTGCGGCTCATACCGGCGCACTCAACCGTTCGGGCAAAACCCTGGCAGTTCTTGGTACTGGTTGTGACTTGATTTACCCCCGGCATCATGAGCGCCTGGCACTGCGAATTCTTGAACGTGGATTGATAATCTCTGAATATCCATTGGGAACAGGGGCGTTTCCATCCAATTTCCCTCAGCGGAACAGGATTGTGACAGGTCTGACGATGGGAACGCTGATTGTCGAAGCAGCCTTGAGGAGTGGGTCATTGATATCCGCCCGACTGGCGATGGAGCAGTCGCGAGAAGTCTTTGCCGTACCTGGATCTATATATAGTTTGCAAAGTGCCGGTTGTCACCGGCTTATCAAAGATGGTGCCAAACTCACCCAAAGTGTCGAAGATATTGTCGAAGAATTGCCGGGATACGTGTTTAAGCAAAAACAACAGCAGGAAAACCAGTTGCTGTCGGAACAAGTGACCAAATATCAGGATATTTTACAACACCTGGGCGCATCTCCCCTATCGGCTGATGAATTGTTTGAATTAACCTCAATCCCCATTTCTGACATACTCGTTGCCCTGGTCCAGCTTGAACTCAACGGTTTTATCCTGTCCAGCCAGCATGGCTATGTCCTGTCGCACTAACTATTCGCAAGAACAATCTTGAAAGAGGGAGGGGACTAGGGTAACTTGCTTTTCCTTTTTTGGCGGAGCGGGCAATGACATCTCCTTTTGTAGCAATAGTGGTGGGTTCGGATTCGGATTTACCGGTCATGCAGGCAACTTTTGATATCCTGAAAAAGTTTGAAATTCCCTACGAAGTCCGAATTACCAGCGCTCACCGGACGCCTCAAGATACGAAAGAATTTGTCGAGAGTGCAGATTCCCGGGGTTGTGCAGCTTTTATAGCAGCAGCCGGGCTGGCGGCGCATCTGGCCGGTGCAGTGGCAGCCAGTACGTTAACGCCGGTTATTGGTGTACCTATCGATGCGGGTCCGCTGCAGGGAATGGATGCGTTGCTGTCGACGGTGCAAATGCCGGGAGGCATCCCGGTCGCCACGGTTGCGATTGGCAAGGCAGGCGCGAAAAATGCCGGATATCTGGCTACCCAGATAATTGCAGTAACTGATGCTTCGGTTAAGGAAAAGCTGATCGCAGAAAGAGAGGCGAACGCCCAGGCTATTCGAGATAAGAACAAAACTCTCAACGTGTAGCCTGTGACCATGCAGCCATTTAAATGGCGGGTGAAACTGGCGGCGAGGTACTTATTCGAGGAAGCAGTGATTGCTTATCCGACGGAAGGCGTTTGGGGATTAGGTTGCCTGGCGGCAAGTGAAGCGGCAGTGCAGCGGATCCTGATACTCAAGAGGCGTTCCTGGAAACAGGGTCTGATACTGGTGGCATCCGAAATCGCACAGATACTGCCTTACTCACAGCGTCTGTCTGAAGATCAACTGAAAATGCTGAAAGCCGCCTGGCCGGGACCGGTAACCTACCTGTTGCCAAGATCAAGTGATACACCTGATTATATCGCCGGACAGCACGACACTGTTGCCGTCAGGGTGTCAGACCATCCTGTGGTACGGGCAATCTGCAAACAAGTCGAGGGACCCCTGGTTTCTACCTCGGCGAACCCATCGGGAAAAGTCGCTGCCACCAGTGCCTTGCGGGTCAGGCAGTATTTTCCTCAGGGGATAGACTATTTTTTCCCGGGGAAACTGGGTGGTGTTTCCGGCGCCAGCGAAATTCGAGATCTCCTCTCAGGCGATGTAATTCGGAGCGCTACGCGATGAAACTGTTGGCGGTGCTGGGGAACCCGGTCTCTCACAGTCGATCTCCTGAAATACACCAGGCCTTCGCAACAGCCTGCGGCCTGGAAATTGACTACCGGAAAATACGGGTGCCCAAAGGCAGGTTTGATGATACGGCAAGAAAGCTGCTTGCCTCGGGAGCGGTAGGTTTCAACATCACCGTGCCTAACAAAAATGATGCTTTTCGGTTCTGTGACCAGGTAACGGAAATGGCACAGAAGGCCCAGGCGGTGAATACGGTACAGCATTTGGCGGATGGACGTTTAGTGGGGCACAACACCGATGGCCCAGGACTTGTCACCGACATCACAGTCAATCTGGGCTGGTCACTGGCAGACAAACGGGTTCTGGTTGTCGGTGCTGGCGGGGCTGTGCAGGGTGTTGCTGCCAGTTTACTGGCTAAAGGTCCGGCAACGATAGATATCGTTAACCGCACCCACCAAAGAGCAATCGATATTATGATACGCGAAAACGATGATCGATTGCGGGCGAGACACCTGCACGAACTGGGTACAGCCTATGACCTGGTCATCAGCGGTTCTTCAGCCGGGTTAGAGACTGGTTCTCAGGCGATTGAGTTACCAGGTGAGATTATCGGTACAAATACCCGTAGTTACGACATGATTTATGCCAGAGAACTCACACCTTTTCTTCGCTGGTGCCGGCGCAATGGTGCCAGAGAGTACTGTGACGGGCTTGGGATGTTGGTTGAGCAAGCTGCTTTGGCATTTCAAATCTGGTTTGGACAAGTCGTGGCAACCAGCAAGGTGATCAAGCAGGTGCGCGGTACGCTTTAGTTAGGTTCGTTTTAGTTAGTGCAGCAAGTTCCAACGCGTCGACATTGGGGATATTGAGGAATAAAAATGAGTAATCCGTTGTTAGAGGTTCATCAATTGCCACCCTTCAGGGCGATTGAGGCAAAACATGTCATTCCGGCCATCGATCAATTGTTGAGCTCAAATCGCCAGGTCATTGATGAATTGCTGGAAAAGGTCGCGGTATCAGGAGATGCCAATTGGGATAGTCTGGTGCGGGTCATCGAAGAAATGGATGACCTTCTGAGCCAATCATTTTCTCCGGTAAGCCATATGAATTCAGTGGTTAACACGCCAGAACTGCGTGATGCCTACAATGCGAGTTTACCCAAACTCTCTGAGTACCAAACTGAGATGGGTCAGAACAAGTCCCTGTATGGTGCCTATCAGACTATTGCTGATAGTGTTGAGTATCCGGCGCTTGGACAGGCTGAGAAAAAAACCATCGAAAACGCGATCCGCGATTTCAAATTGTCAGGCATCGATCTACCGAAAGATAAGCAGGCTCGTTATGCGGAGGTCTCGAAACGACTGTCTGAGTTATCAAGCAGGTTCAGCGACAATGTACTGGATGCGACGATGGCGTGGAGCAAAGTCATTATCGACGTCGGAGAGTTGAAGGGTTTGCCAGAGAGTGCACTGGCACTGGCCAGACAAACGGCAGAGCAACGGGAGGAAGAGGGCTATCTGTTTACTCTCGATTTCCCAAGCTATTTTCCCGTAGTAACTTATTGTGAAAACGAGACGCTCCGACATGAAATGTATGAGGCGTACACGACCAGAGCCTCGGATCAGGGACCCCATGCGGGTAAGTGGGACAACTCTGGGACCATGCTGGAAATTCTTCAGCTCAGAAAAGAACTCGCCTTACTGCTGGGGTACGAAAACTTTGCACAACGTTCACTGGCAACGAAGATGGCGCAGAACACGGATCAGGTAATTGTATTTTTGCAGGACCTGGCGGAAAAATCGAAACCGTCTGCTGAAAAGGAGTTTGCTGAGATCTGTGAATTTGCCCGGACGGAGTTCGGGACAACAGAACTCAACGCCTGGGATATCAGTTTTTACGCAGAGAAACTGAAGGAGCAGAAGTTCGACATTTCTGAAGAAGAACTTCGGCCGTATTTTCCCGCCCCAAAAGTACTTGCGGGAATGTTTGAAGTGGTGCGCCGTCTCTACGACATTGAGATTGAAGAGACCCATGATATTGAAACCTGGCACGAGGATGTAACGACCTACAATGTAAAGAAAGAGGGTTCTGAGATCGCCAGGTTCTATCTGGACCCCTATGCCCGATCCAACAAAAGGGGTGGTGCGTGGATGGATGATTGCAGGGTCCGCAGGGTGAAAGCTAATGGTGATTTGCAATTACCCGTCGCCTATCTGACCTGCAATTTTACGGCACCGGTGGGGCAGGATCCCGCATTGCTCACCCACGATGAGGTGGTCACCTTGTTCCATGAATTCGGTCATGGGTTACACCATATGATGACGAAGGTGAACTGTGCCAATGTCTCCGGCATCAATGGCGTCGCCTGGGACGCTGTAGAATTACCGAGTCAGTTTATGGAGAACTGGTGCTGGCAGGCAGAGGCGCTGGAACTTATCTCCGGCCATTATCAAACCGGAGAAACGTTGCCCGTTAAGATGTTGGAGAAAATGTTGGCGGCGAAGAACTTTCAATCAGCGATGACCACCGTAAGGCAACTGGAGTTTGCAATGTTCGATTTCCGATTACACATGGAATTTGAACCAGGCAATGATGACCAGATTCAGGCCGTCCTCGATCGTGTTCGGTCAGAAGTCGCAGTACTCGCAGCGCCGTCGTTCAACCGGTTCCAGCATGGGCAGGTTACTACAGCTATAAATGGGCTGAGGTACTTTCTGCGGACGCATTTGCGAAGTTCCAGGAGGAAGGGATATTCAATCGCCAGACCGGTGAAAAATTTCTAGCGTCGATTCTTGAACCAGGCGGCTCAGTTGATGCCATGGAGTTGTTTGTTTCCTTCCGGGGACGGGAGCCGAAAATCGAAGCGCTCTTGAAACAAGATGGAATTCTATAACCTGGTCTGGGGTTTGACTGAGTTGGTGCATGGTTGATTACTACGACCGGCGCGAAAATACCTTGAGTTAGATCAATTATTCACCGGCAAAATACAGGGGCAGATAAGCCGCGGTGATACCGCCGTAATCAGACTCGCGAAAAAATTCTCCAGGCCTTCGCTAATAAGTGCTGGCTGGTTGTGAATCCACGCGGCATTGCTATAATTGCGCCCCAATTTTAGGAGAGCCAATCATTGGGTCTTTGCACCAGGTTCACGTAAGGTTTTTGGATTTGGTCATTTTGATTATATAAATTCTCAAAGGTCGCATCTTCCCCAACTGGGGATTGTTATTTGGATTTAAAATCTCGTCGGCAACACCGTCGGGTTCGGATTGATATAAATATTGGAGTTCTTGGAATGAATACAGCGAAGCAGTGTAAGTGGCTATTTGCTTTGCCGCTGTTAGTGTTCGTCAGTGTGGCGAGTGCTGACTGGTCAGCGTTGAATATGAGAGAAGGGGTAACGGAGATAAGCCGACAGGTTTATGGCCTTCATATGATCATGTTGGGCGTCTGTGTTGTCATCGGTATTTTTGTTTTTGGCACAATGATAGTTTCGATGCTGATGCACCGAAAGTCTTTGGGAGTTGTACCGGCAACGTTTCATGACAGCACTGCGATCGAGATTGGATGGACGCTGGCACCCATCGTGATTTTGGTGATCCTCGCAGTTCCAGCCACCACTACCCTGAACGCGATGTATGATGCCAGCGATTCCGACATAGATATCGAAGTCCGTGGCCTGCAGTGGAAGTGGCAATACACCTATTTAAACGATGATCCCGCAAAAGAAATTAGCTTTATCAGTTCGCTGCTCACACCTGAAGAAGAAATATACAATCGGGCACCAAAGAGAGAGCACTATCTTTTGGATGTCGACAATGAGCTCGTTATTCCAATCAACAAACGGGTTCGGTTTCTGATTACGTCCGCTGATGTAATTCACGCCTGGTGGGTTCCGGATTTTGCCGTTAAGAAGGACGCTATTCCCGGGTTTATACATGAAGCATGGACCGTCGTGGAGCAGACAGGCATCTATCGCGGAAACTGCGCGGAGTTGTGCGGCAAGGATCATGGCTTTATGCCAATCGTTGTCAGGGCTGTGGAAGAAGCAGAATACAACGACTGGGTTGTAGAGAAACAGGCAGAAGCAGCGTCAGTATTCGAAATTGTCGGCAAGCAATGGTCAGAAGAAGAACTTATGGCGGAAGGTGAAAAGGTTTACAGCCAGACCTGTGCCGTTTGCCATCAACCCAACGGGCAGGGGTTGCCACCAGCATTTCCTGCACTCGCCGGTCAAGGTTTGAGCATCGGCCCTCTTGACGCGCACGTGGACGTTGTTCTGAACGGTAAACCAGGGTCTGCTATGCAGGCTTTCAGCAGCCAGCTCAATGCTGCCCAACTCGCGGCGGTGATTACCTATGAACGAAATTCGTGGGGTAACAAAGGCGAGTCGATACAGCCGAAGAAGATTCACGAAATGATAGGGGGCCAGTAGGATGAGCGCGGTCATTGAAGTACATCATCACGACGATCATCACCATGGCCCTGCGGAGGGTTTGATGCGATGGGTATTTACCACTAACCACAAAGATATCGGCACTCTTTACCTCTGGCTTAGTCTGTCCATGTTTTTACTGGGCGGGTGTTTTGCTCTGGTTATTCGAGCAGAGCTGTTTCAACCCGGACTACAGATAATAGAGCCTGAGTTTTTTAACCAGATGATCACATTGCATGGGCTGGTGATGGTTTTTGGAGCAGTCATGCCAGCGTTTGTTGGCCTGGCCAACTGGCTGGTACCGATGATGATCGGTGCGCCGGATATGGCCTTACCCAGAATGAACAACTATAGTTTCTGGATCCTGCCGTTCGCGTTTGCCATGCTGGCAAGCACCCTGCTGATGGATGGCGGCGCTCCTAACTTCGGCTGGACTTTCTATGCACCTTTGTCGACGGACCAGGGACCGCCCAGTACCACGTTCTTTATTTTTGCGGTCCACTTGATGGGCATCTCTTCGATTATGGGTTCAATCAACATTATTGTGACGATCCTGAACCTGCGGGCACCGGGCATGACACTGATGCAGATGCCACTGTTTGTATGGACCTGGCTGATTACAGCATTTCTTTTGATTGCCGTGATGCCAGTACTGGCGGGTGTCGTGACGATGATGTTGATGGATATTCATTTTGGTACGGCATTTTTTAACGCCGGTGGTGGTGGTGACCCGGTGTTGTTCCAGCATGTCTTCTGGTTCTTTGGTCACCCGGAAGTCTATATTATGATTTTGCCCGCCTTCGGCGTCGTATCTGCAATTATTCCTACCTTTGCCCGGAAGCGTTTGTTTGGTTATCCGTCGATGGTGTATGCCACCGCATCCATCGCGTTCCTGTCATTTATCGTCTGGGCGCACCATATGTTCACCGTTGGAATTCCTATCGCGGGTGAGCTGTACTTCATGTACGCCACGATGCTGATTGCTATCCCAACAGGGGTGAAGGTATTCAACTGGATTGCGACCATGTGGCAAGGGGCGATGACGTTTGAAACCCCCATGCTGTTTGCTATCGCATTCGTGATTTTATTCACCATTGGTGGCTTTTCCGGATTAATGCTGGCAATTGTCCCTGCAGATTTCCAGTACCACGACACTTATTTCGTGGTGGCACATTTCCACTACGTTCTGGTGCCGGGATCGGTCTTCTCGATCATGGCGGCTGTGTATTACTGGTTGCCGAAGTGGACGGGTAACATGTACGACGAAACTCTCGGTAAGACGCATTTCTGGTTGTCGTTTATCGGTATCAATGTGCTGTTCTTCCCACAACATTTTGTTGGTCTGGCAGGCATGCCGCGACGAATTCCTGATTACGCCTTGCAGTTTGCGGATTACAACATGATGTCCAGCGTTGGCGCGTTTTTGTTTGGCTTCTCGCAATTGTTATTTGTCTTCATCGTGATTAAGTGCATTAAGGGCGGTAAGAAAGCAACTGACCGGGTTTGGGAAGGGGCGCATGGATTGGAATGGACGATTCCCTCACCGGCGCCATATCACACCTTCTCAACGCCACCGAGACTTGATCGGCAAGAAGCCCACGGATAGAGAAAAGGTTAGCAGGACGTGAGTGAACAAAAAAACAAAGCGAACAGGACAGCCATAAAACTGCTGTCTGTGGCCTGTGGAATGTTCGTATTTGGTTTTGCCCTTGTGCCTCTCTATGACGTTATCTGTGACGTTACGGGTCTGAACGGAAAGACCTCCGGAAAGACCTCAGGGGCAGCCTATCTTCAGGGACAGGCAATACAGGAACAACTTGTACGGGACCAGGAAGAGCCTGGCTTTGATGACGATCGACAGGTGACCATCCAGTTTCTTGCCAGTAATAATGCAAGCATGCCATGGGAGTTCCGGCCAGCGAGCCGCACCCTGAAAGTTCAGCCTGGGAAATTGAACATGACGACCTTCTACGCCAGGAACATCGCCAGTATGACGATCACAGCTCAGGCAGTACCTAGTGTTACACCTTCCAGGGCGGCCCGGTATTTACACAAGACAGAGTGTTTTTGTTTTGAACAACAACGACTCGCCAGCGGTGAATCGTTAGATATGCCACTTCGATTTATTATCGATCGTGATTTGCCAGAAGATATTACTACCATAACCCTGTCGTACACGCTGTACGATATCACTCAACCGGTTAACGACGAATTGGCGGCCTACCAGGGCTACAAGTTTTGATGGAGAGAAGATATGTCAACAACGAGTGAAGAAATCTACGAGGAGTACTACGTACCGCTCCAGAGCAAACTACCCATATTTGCGTCGTTGGGCATCTTCCTGACTGTCTTTGGCATGGGAAATATTCTGGTTGATATGCAGGCGGGTGCAGAACACACCGTGGGTGCCTGGATATTGATGGCTGGCGGTCTTGTATTGGGGTTTACCCTGTTTATCTGGTTCAGCACAGTGATCAGGGAAAATCATGCCAATATGTATAGCGCACAAATGAACCGGTCGTTTGTGTGGAGCATGAGCTGGTTCATTCTTTCAGAAATTTTCTTCTTTGCGGCTTTTTTTGGTGCACTTTTCTATGTCCGCATATTTGTCGTTGACTGGATCGGTGGCGTGGGCGATCGGGGCCCCAGTAACTTGCTCTGGCCTGATTATGTGCCGGAATGGCCTCTGCTGAACACACCGGATCCGGCAAGATTTCCCGGCGCCGAGCACTCGATGGGGTGGTTCGGTTTACCATTGATTAATACGATACTGCTGTTTAGTTCCAGCTTTACGGTGAACTGGGCTCACCACGGTATCAAGGAAGGCAACAGGAAAAAGCTTACCCTGTGGCTGAGTATCACGGTTGCGCTGGGTGTCGCCTTTTTGGCCTTCCAGGTACTCGAATATCATGAAGCCTATACGGAACTGGGACTGAAACTAAATGCCGGTATCTACGGTACGACCTTCTTCATGTTGACAGGTTTTCATGGTGCACACGTGACCCTGGGGACATTCATGCTGATGGTGATGCTGGGTCGAGCTTTCAAAGGTCATTTTACCGCAGATGACTGCTTTGGGTTCGAAGCTGCCGCCTGGTATTGGCATTTTGTTGATGTGGTGTGGATGGGCTTGTTCATCTTTGTTTACATCCTGGGCAGTTAACCGGCTTTTCCCAAAGGCTGCCTATAAAGGATCACAAAACAGTATGTTAGCCGGGCGAATACCAGGGGGCCGCGATACCCAGTTCGCCTGACCAGAGGCCATAGACAATGGCAAGCAGCAACAAGGCTGCCATTACGACCCTGATAAGTAACCTGTTGGCTGTCCGTTTACTGTCCTGTCCCTCATCAGATACCAGGGTATGGAACGCGGAACCCAGGGCCGCGATGTTACCGATAAACAAGATAACAATAATTATTTTCAGCCACATATTTTCAGCCACATAGAAGTCGTCCGAACAAATTCTCACAGGATTATACTGGCCTCCATACAGCAATCCATTGACATCGAATAATTGTCCCTACCCATCCGGACCGGAACCAGGATATGCATTATCAATGAAACGGATATCACTCAATTGGAAACTATTGGTCTTTAGTATCTTGTTCCTGTTTGTCTTTATTTACCTGGGTTCCTGGCAACTGGAAAGAGGTGTGCAAAAAGTTGCCTGGATAGAAGCAGACAAACAGCGACGACTCCAGCCAGGCATTAGCCTGATCGAGCTTCCTGACAGCGCCAATGAACTAAAGCGACTTAATGGCCAACCGGTGCAGTTGCAGGGTAGCTATGAGGATGGGGTTTTGTTCCTGTTGGATAACCGGGTATTGCATGGCGAGGTCGGATTTGAGGTCCTGGTACCTTTTCGCGACAGGTCTGGCAGGGTCGTTTTGATCAACAGGGGTTTCGTCCCCCAGGGCAGAACCCGGTTGGATAAGCCTAAGATCCCGCCACTCAGTGAGTTCAGCGGCAGTTTGACCGGTAACATTTATGTTCCCGATTCGGGCGTAGAGACCCATAAAATCATCGGGTGTGCAGACACACTATGTCGTGCAATCCCTCGATACTGGGGTCATTGCCGAGGTTCTGCAGCAGAAGCTGTTTCCTCATGTTGTCAGGTTGGCAGAGCTGAATGATAACGCGCTGCCGCGGCACTGGCCCTTTGTTACGATGCTACCAGAACGACATTATGGTTATGCGTTGACCTGGTTCTTGATGGCCGTGACCGTCGCAATAGCGTTCGTGGTTTTTACTTTTCGAACCAATACTTTGAATCAAAGAAGATGACTGAACTCGAACCCGATAGGCAAAGAAATATTTCCAGGAACAGAATCCATCTGAGTCTGCTATTCGGCATAGGTCTAATGCCTGTGTTTATTGCCTTTATCGTTTATGTAAACTTCCCTCAGCTTCTCCCCACAGAAACGACCAATCAGGGCAGATTGATTATCCCGCCAATATCTAATACACGATTGGATCTATCTCTTGCTGATAGTAAGTGGTCACTTTTGATGCCTGTGGGCCAGACCTGCGACCCTGATTGCAAACAGAGATTTTACCTGGCCCGGCAGACCAATGTAGCACTGGGGAAGGAGTCGGAAAGAGTCAAACGGATCTTGCTTACCACGCAACAAACGCCTGAAATTCAGATCAGCGATTTGTTGCGTGAATACCCTGACATGGGTCAGATACAGTTGGATGAAAGCCTGCTAAGAGACACATTTAGAGATGTGGTGCCAGATTCTGTATCGGGTAACTACATTTTCCTGATGGATCCCCATGGCAATGTCATGATGGTCTATACCCTGGAAAAGATGGGTGGTCCCCTGCTGAAGGATCTCAAGCACCTGCTGAAACTTTCCAATATTGGATGAGCGCGTGATTTTAGGTAAGATGCGCTTCCTCTTTGCAGGCAACAGCTACCAACCAAAGTGACTTTACTGTGGCAAATCTAGATATCTCACAAGAACCTCATCCGAACAAGTTGGCGACTATACCGGCCGTTACGAGTTGGAGGGACTACCTGGAGATGTGCAAACCCCGGGTTGTGCTGCTGATGCTGTTGTGTTCCATGGTCGGTATGTTCCTGGCCACACCGGCAATGGTGCCCTGGGATATCCTGCTGTTTGGTAATCTCGGGATCGCCCTCGTGGCAGGTTCCGCGGCGGCTTTGAACCATCTTGTTGATTCCAGGATTGACGCCAATATGGCTCGCACCAAAGCCAGGCCGATTGCCCAGGGGCGAGTGACAAATGTTCAAGCAGCGACTTTTATTGCGGTTACGGGTGTAACTGGTATTGCGATGTTGGCAATTCTGGTGAATCCGTTGACGGCTTGGCTAAATCTGGCGTCATGGATAGGTTACGGCGTTGTTTATACTGTTTATTTGAAGCGGGCCACACCACAGAATATTGTGATTGGCGGCTTATTTGGTGCGGCGCCTCCACTATTTGGCTGGACGGCGGTGACCAATAGCGTGGATGGTGGTGGACTCCTGCTTGTGTTGATTATATTTGCCTGGACACCACCACATTTCTGGGCGTTGGCGATCGAGCGAAAAGAAGAGTACGCGAAAGTGAATGTGCCCATGCTACCGGTCACCCATGGCGTCGAATACACCAAGCTGCATATACTGCTCTACACCATCGTACTGTTCCTGGTGACACTGTTACCCTATTTTACCGGTATGAGTAACCTCCTCTACCTGGGTTCGGCGATTGTGCTTGGGATGGGATTTCTCTATTGGAGTGTGGTCCTGTTAAAGGGGACAAATCGACAGGCGCCCATGAAAACGTTCAGATATTCCATAAGCTACCTGATGTTGCTATTTCTGGCACTGCTGGCGGACCATTACCTGTTACCTGTGGGTGCTGTATAAGCAACTTGCGAAACCAGGACAGGAATTAACTAATGGAACGAACAGAAACCCAGCAAACAGGCATTCAAAATACCCTGATCTGGATATTGGGATTCATCGCCCTGATCGTCGGGGTGTTCCTATATAGTTTTCTTACACCCAGGGCGCTCTCTGAGGAAAAACTCAGAAGTCTTGGCTATTATGGATTTCAACCCAGCCGGGAGATTTCTGAATTTGAGCTGGTGAACCACACGGGTGAAATGGTCACCCTCGAACAATTGAGAGGCACCTGGTCATTGATTTTCTTTGGATTTACGTCCTGTCCTGAATTTTGTCCAACCACACTGGGTGTCCTCAATCGAGCGATGCAAGAGGTTGAGCATAAACCACAGGTGATTATGGTTTCTGTAGATCCGGATTTCGATACGGTTGCACGATTGTCGCGTTATGTACCTAGTTTTAACAAAGAATTCATTGGCTATACCGGTGAATACCAACAGGTTGTCAGTCTGGCCACACAATTAAATGTAGCATTCGGAAGAGTGCCTGGCAGGGAACCGGAAACTTATACTGTCGATCACTCTGTCAGCATCGCCGTAGTAGATCCCGAGGGCCGTTATGCCGGAATCATCAAGGCTCCCCACCAGACCAGGAATATTTCCCAGATACTAAATACTCTAATGCTCTAGCCGCCTGCTGCTCGTCGATTCCCCTTAGGTGGCTTTAACAAAGCATCGATCGTGCGACAGATCAAACGCTCATCGGGTGGAAAGCACGGCTGATAGGGTTCGTTAGCATGGTTCGAATATCTATTATTTCTCTTAGTGACTTGTTTATTCCTATTTTAACCTCCTAAAATGTGTTGATTAACTATAAGAATGGCTAGTCTAAGTTTTGTCGCAGACTCTACCCAGAAAATCACCCGTCATTCCGATGGAAACCAACCCGTGATCAGCGACGATAAGACGTTGATTCAGAACTACACCGAAGTTCGGGGCAGGACGCTGGCGATATGCAGCTCATTGGAGATTGAGGACTATCTCGTCCAGCCGATGGAAGATGCCAGCCCGCCCAAGTGGCATATTGCCCACGTAACCTGGTTCTTTGAAACGTTTTTACTGAAACCTCATGTGCCTGGGTACAAACCCTTTAATACGGCCTATGAAGTACTGTTTAATTCTTACTATAACGGTGTCGGGGAGCAGTTTCCGCGGCCCAACAGGGGACATCTTTCCCGCCCTACGGTCAAGGAAATCAAATCCTATCGACAGTATGTTGATGAGGCGATGGGGTTGTTGTTGCAGCGGGAACTCAGTGATGATCTCGTTTTCAAGATTACGCTGGGGCTGCACCACGAACAACAACACCAGGAACTGTTGCTAACGGATATTAAGTACAACCTGGGCCACAACCCGTTGAAACCAGCCTATATTTCAATCGAAGCGTCGATTGACAAGGGCAGCGTGCAACATGAATCTAGCCTTGGGTTTGTTGCGTTTAAAGGCGGAATATACGAAATAGGCGCCCAGGCACCCACACACTCTGTTTTTGTTTTTGATAATGAGTCACCCCGGCATGAAGTACTGGTCAGGGATTTTGAGATTGCGGATCGGCTGACGAGCAATCGAGAGTACTTACAGTTCATTCATGATGATGGCTATACCAGGCCAGAGTTATGGTTGTCTGATGCCTGGGCATTGAATAAGCAAGGTAATAAACCGGGCTCTCCCTTGTACTGGCAACTGATTGATTCAGAGTGGCTTGAATATACCCTTGGCGGGCTCAGACCATTGCAATTGGATCAACCCTTGTGTCATGTCAGTGGATACGAGGCGGATGCGTTTGCACGTTGGCGGGATTGTAGATTACCGACGGAACAGGAGTGGGAAATAATGGCTACGGATGTTCCTTTACAGGGCAACTTTGCAGATTCTGGCCTGTTTCATCCGACATGTTTTAAGACAATCGCATCAGGCCGGTTGCCGGGACAAGTCTTTGGCGACGTTTGGGAGTGGACTTCGAGCAGCTATGGTCCGTATCCTGGCTTCAAGCACTTTCCCGGCAAGCTGGGTGAATACAACGGCAAGTTTATGGCTAATCAGCTGGTTCTAAGGGGTGGTTCCTGTGTAACACCGGCGAATCATATTCGCAGGAGCTATCGGAATTTTTTCTACCCGAAAGATCAATGGCAGTTTAGTGGCATCCGACTGGTCAACAATCAATAGTGCGACTGTTAAAAAAAGGAATAAGATTTGGCTTCTACACTACCATACAAGTTTTATGATCAACCCGCTGAACCTGAAGATGTTGCTGCCCAGTTAATCGATGGTTTGAGGCGTGACGAAAAGCGTATTTCCCCCAAGTTTTTCTATGATGCTAAAGGGTCTCAATTGTTTGCCGAGATCACCCAGACACAAGAGTATTATCCCACCCGGACTGAGATTGGACTGTTGAGGATGTTTGGCGGAGAGATGGCCCGGTGTATTGGTGAAGATTGCTTGCTCGTGGAGTATGGCAGCGGTAGCAGTGAAAAGATCAGGATACTGCTGGACTATGTAAAACCGCGTATTTACGCGCCACTGGATATTTCCAGGGAATACCTGGACGAATCAGCAAATACAATCGCTGTTGATTACCCGTGGCTCGAGGTTCGGGCCACTTGTGTAGATTATTCTCAGGAATTTGACCTGCCATTTAGCTTGATCAGGAATACAACCGGGTTTTTCCCGGGTTCGAGCATAGGTAATTTTGATCCTGACTCAGCGATGGAGTTCCTGGGGCGTGTTAAGGCACAACTCGGTCACAGGGGTGGTCTTCTCATAGGGGTAGATTTAAAAAAGGATCATCAGGTACTTAATCGGGCTTACAACGATGGACTGGGTGTTACTGCAAAGTTCAATCTCAATGCGCTATCACACCTTAACCAAGCATATGAAGCAACCTTTAACCTGGATCTGTTTGAACATCATGCAGGTTACAATGCAGAACTTGGATGTATTCAGATGTTTCTTGAAAGCAAGCAGGACCAGGTGATTTCTGTTGCCCGTGAACAGTTTTCCATAAAGAAAGGTGAAAGAATCCATACGGAGAATTCTTACAAGTATTCCAGGGATGAATTCGCTCAAATGGCGCAAAAGGCGGGTTACCAAAACTGCGAATTCTGGACCGATGACAAGAACTGGTTCGGTATTTTTTACCTAAGCTAGCCTTGATCTGACATTAATCTGCATCATCTTTGCCAACGCCTATACAAGCTTGGTATTTATTGTCATTGCTTATATAGCTGCCGTGCTATGCGTAAAATTTCTTCCGGGTCTTTCAGGGGATCGTTATCACCGCCGCTGAGTAGCCTTGTTAGTATGAATCTGAGTGCAGCGAACTGCTGGAAGCCAGGCAGTTGCTCCTTTTCTTTCTTCGTCAGTTCCCGCACACGATGATACCCTTTCAACAAGGCATCCTGTCGTTCCGCATCGAAGTCACCTTCAGGCGAGGTGCACCAGTCGTTGATGGTAATGGCGATATCCTGGACAAGAAAATCCTCACAGGCATGGTAGAAGTCGATGATACCGGTCAGTTTCTCTCCAACGAACAACGCATTATCTCTAAACAAATCACCATGAATAATACCCCTGGGTAGATCTTTCTGTTCGGCTGATTCGAGCTCGGCATACTGCGTTGCGATCTGCTGCAACAAAGACCGATCTTTGTCGGTTAACCGATCTTGCACATCATCCAGGCTGCTGTTTACCCATTGGGATGAATAGGGGTTCGAACGGTGGTACCGGACACCCTGAGCAGCCTCGTGAAGTTCGGCAAGCTTGATGCCGATGGTGTGGCACTGCTCGGTGGTAAGAGTAACCGGATGATCACCCGGCAATTTTGGAACCAAAACAGTCGGTTTGCCGCAGAAACTGGTGCCGGTCATTCCATCCAGGGTTGACTGCGGATTGGGTACCGGTAAACCGTAGTGAAATAGATGTGACATTAGACTATTAAAAAAAGGCATTTCATCAAATGAGATATTCTCTGTGATCGTCAGGACGAATTCAGACTGACCGCCCTGTTCATTTATTAGTGAGACAAAATAATTGGAGTTCTCAATGCCGCTGTCGATGGGCTTAAACTGGCCGAGCTCACCCTGATCGTACATTATCAGATGCCGAGCCAGGGATTCCGATTTGAAAGTGGTAAAGACTGCCATAGAATAGTTGGGTGCTGGTTCACCTTAAAGGACTACCAGTATAGTGTCCTACACTGGTACTGCTGTTACCACTCGATTATAACAAACTGGGGGTAGAGTTTTTGCTTTAGCTCCAGACCTTTGTAGTGTGCAGAACCATCCGCCGGAACCATGTAGTATGAGATGCCGACTTTTGGAACAACCTTGATCATCATCAATCGTCCACCGACCCGATATTCATAAACGATCTGATCTTCACCAGCAACGATCTCGACATCGCCTTCGGCAATTTCTTCCCGGGAGGGAATATAAATTTCGCTTGCCGAAGCAGGCAGCACCGATAGGACACCGACAAGAAAAATTATTACTCGAATCATTGAAAAAGCAGTCCGGTTCACAGTATCGTTTCTGTTCTCGGTCAGCCTCCTGGAAATATTCTTGCCTCAAGTCGGAACGACAAAATTTGAAGAAGTGAGCTACCAATGAACGACCTGAAACCACTGGTACTTATAGACGGTTCATCCTACCTGTTTCGTGCCTTTCATGCACTACCAAAGCTGATGAGCACCAAGGGTGCCCATACCGGTGCAATCAAGGGTGTGATCAGCATGATCAAGAAGCTGATGAAGGACAATCACGACAGCAATATTGCCGTGGTGTTCGATGCCAAGGGAAAGACTTTCAGAAATGATCTTTACCCGGAATACAAGGCTAACCGGGCCAGGATGCCGGACGATCTGAGGGAACAGATCGCACCCATACAGGAAATAATAGAGAAGATGGGACTGCCACTTGTTATTGTCGAGGGCGTAGAAGCAGATGATGTGATTGGAACCCTGGCGAGACTTGCCACAGAGAAAAAGCAGCCTGTCCTGGTGTCCACCGGTGACAAGGACATGGCGCAGCTGGTCAATGCAAATGTCACGTTGATCAACACCATGACGGATACCCTGATGGACAATGCTGGTGTGGTGGAAAAGTTTGGCGTCAGACCGGACCAGATAATCGACTACCTCGCGCTTGTGGGCGACACGTCGGACAATATACCCGGTGTTCCAAAGTGCGGTCCGAAAACGGCCGTCAAATGGTTAGCAGCGCATGAAACATTGCAGGGTGTTATAGATAACGCCGACTCGGTTAAGGGTAAGGTCGGCGAATATTTACGGGAAAGTATCGAGTTTTTACCCTTATCGTATCAACTTGCAACGATAAAACTCGACGTTGAACTGGCATGTGAGATCTCTGAGCTGGTAATAACCAGGCCGGATGAAGAGAGGTTGCGAGAACTTTATACCGAATACGAGTTCAGGCAATGGATAGATGAGCTCGGCAGCGCCGACAGTTCTGCAGAAACCGAAGAAAAATCAACCAACTATGAAGTTGTCCTGACCCAGGAACGCCTGGACTATTGGCTGGACCTCTTGCGCCGCTCCGATCAGTTTGCGTTTGACACCGAAACCACCAGCCTTGATTACATGGAGGCTGAACTGGTCGGTGTCTCCTTTGCCGTTACGGTTGGTCACGCAGCTTACGTACCTGTCGCCCATACTTACGAAGGTGCGCCCAGGCAGCTTGATCGTGCTGACCTGGTGAGCCAGTTAAAACCCATTCTGGAAGACTCCCGTATTAAGAAAATTGGCCAGAACCTGAAATATGACATGCACATCATGTCTCGATACGGCGTCGTAATTAACGGTATCGGGTTCGATACCATGCTTGAGTCTTATGTTCTTAATTCTATCGCGTCGCGCCACAACATGGATGATCTGGCGTTGAAATACCTTGGCCAGAGCACAATCCATTTCGAGGACATAGCCGGAAAGGGAGCAAAGCAGAAGACTTTTGACCAGATCGAACTGGCGATTGCTGGCGAGTACGCCGCCGAGGATGCTGATATTACGCTTCGCCTCCATGAAGTCCTGTGGGCGAAACTTGAAGCAGAACCTACTCTGAAAAGTGTCTTCGAAGATATTGAATTGCCTTCCATGCCCGTGCTCGCCAAGATTGAACGAACGGGTGTGCTGCTGGATTCCAGTCTGCTGCAGCAGCAAAGCGCAGAACTGAAACAACGCATGTCCGAGCTTGCAGAAGATGCCTATTCCCTCGCAGGCGAAGAATTTAATCTCGGCTCTCCAAAACAGCTGCAGACTATTTTCTTTGATAAGTTGAACCTGCCAATCATTAAAAAGACGCCAAAGGGCCAGCCATCAACAGCCGAACCAGTGTTGCAGGAATTAGCCCTGGACTACCCCTTACCAAAGGTAATTATGGAGTATCGCGGCCTGAGTAAGCTGAAGTCGACCTACACGGACCAGCTACCGCTGCAGGTCCACGCCTCAACCCATCGGGTTCATACTTCGTACCACCAGGCTGTCGCCGCAACCGGGCGCCTCTCCAGCCAGAACCCTAACCTGCAGAATATCCCAATTCGAACCGAAGAAGGCCGCCGGGTCAGGAAAGCATTCATTGCCCCGGAAGGCTGCCAGCTCGTTGCTGTGGACTACTCACAGATTGAACTTCGGATCATGGCGCACCTGTCAGAAGACGAGGGTCTTGTGACGGCATTCAGGGCCGGTGAGGATATTCACAAAGCGACTGCATCAGAAGTGTTTGGCGTCGACAAAGCAGCCGTTAAGGACTCTCAGCGCCGGAGCGCAAAAGCGATTAACTTTGGCTTGATATACGGCATGTCTGCTTTTGGTTTGTCACGCCAACTGAATATCGGACGAAAAGATGCCCAGGAGTACATTGATTTGTACTTTGAGCGTTATCCAGGCGTTAGGCGGTATATGGACGAAACGCGAAAACTGGCGGCTGAACAGGGTTTTGTAGAGACGATCTTTGGTCGAAGACTTTATCTGCCGGAGATTAATGCCAGTAATTTTCAGCGTCGGCAAGCAGCGGAAAGGACGGCAATTAATGCACCAATGCAGGGCAGTGCCGCAGACATTATCAAACTGGCAATGATTCGAGTCGATGAGTGGTTAGAAAGTGAACAGATCGAAGCGCGCATGATCATGCAAGTCCATGATGAACTGGTACTGGAAGCAACACATGCGGCGGTGGACAATGTTGTTGTCGAAGTCTCAGGAATCATGTGCGAGGCAGCTGACCTGTTGATCCCGTTGACGGTTGAATGTGGTGTTGGCAGTGACTGGGATGCGGCACATTAGCCTTTTTAGCCTTTGGCCTGTGTTTGAAAGAATTTCCCCCTAAATATTTCAAAACATGGAACTTTACCCGGGTCGCGCAGTCACATATGTAGAAGCTAAATTTCGACAGTGTAATTTCGGTGAATTTATCCCCCAAAGAAGCCGAAGAACCTGGCCCTGGTCACATTCCTCCCCAATGCGTGACCGGGGTTTTTTTTGCGCGCTCGTTGCTGGCAAAAGTTGGTTCTCGTCATTCATCCAACCATTGCGAAAGCCGTTGCACCAGAATGTCTTTGCCAATACCGGTGGTTGAAGAAAATACTTGCAGAGTCACCGCATCGCTTACCTTCTGCTTTACGTTAAAAAAGGTTGATTGTCGGGCTCCTCGTTTAAGCTTGTCTGCCTTGGTCAAGAGGATGTGGATGGGTACCCTGGAGCGTGAAGACCAGTCGAGCATCATCTCGTCGAATTCCTTCAATGGATGTCGAATATCCGTGACCAGTATCAGACCTTTGAGTGAGTGGCGGTTTTGCAGGTAATCATCGATATTTCTGTGCCAGTCCCTTTTCACTGCCTCGGGTACTTTTGCGTAGCCGTACCCTGGTAAATCTACCAGTCTTGTCGAATCCGTCAGCGCAAAGAAATTAATCAGTTGGGTTCGGCCCGGTGTCTTACTGGTTCGAGCAAGCTTTCGCTGCGTGGTCAGGCAATTGATAGCACTGGATTTTCCGGCATTGGAGCGGCCGCAGAATGCGACTTCACCGCCAACATCAAGGGGACATTGGGACAATTTGGCAGCACTCTTGAGGAAGGCAGCTTGCTCGAAAGAAAGTGTTGGACGGGTGTTAGCCATAGCGAGTTCTAAAAGTATATAATGCGCCGATTATTTTAGCACTGCATGCCAATGCATTAATAAGGAACCGCATGTATAGATTCATTATCACCATCGTATTCTTGTTATCCTCCTTTATGGTCTTCGCAGCCGGTGACGCTGGCCGAGGTAAAGGCCTGACTCGATTATGTGCCACCTGTCATGGCGAGGACGGCAATAGCCTGGCAGGCGCTTTTCCAAATATTGCAGGCCAACATTCCAAGTATTTACTGAAACAATTAAGAGATATGAAGAGCGGCGAACGGGATGCACCCCTGATGCTAGGCCAGTTAGATGCCATGTCGGATACGGATCTTGAAGACCTTGCTGCGTATTATGCTGGTCAAAAAGCAAAAGTGGGCGCAGCCAACCCTGACCTGGTGGAGCTTGGCGAAGCGGTGTATCGGGCCGGGGTCAAACGTAAAGAGATAGCCGCCTGTACAGCCTGTCACCTGCCATCTGGTGAAGGCAATAACCTGGCAGGATTCCCTTCGCTTGCGGGGCAATGGCCGGAGTATACAGAGGCACAACTCAGGGCTTTTCGCCAGGGTGACCGGCACAACGACGGTGATGCAAAAATGATGCGAGTTACCGCGATGGATCTCTCAGATGATGAGATTGCTGCCGTGGCGAGCTACATCTACGGATTAAAATAATAATGAAGACTTGATCGGCAGAAAGGGCGGTTTGACGCCCTTTTTTTGCCTTTAGCGCCCTGACGTGGGTAAATTGGCAAACTAAATGAAGAACAGCACAAATAACTAGTACCGGGAAACTGTAAGGGTAATTATGAGATTAAGGTCGATGGTTTCAGTAGCCGTAATTTTACTGACGAGTTGTTTGGTTCCACTGGGCGCCTCAGCAGAAACGATGCTGTACGAGGAAGGGACCCACTACGTTGAGTTGCAAATTCCAATTAGGACTCGTAATCCGGATAAGATCGAAGTCGCAGAGTACTTTTCTTATGGATGCCCACATTGTTTTCAATTCGAACCGATGATCAGTGCCTGGACACAGGCTCTGGAAGACGACGTAATCTTTACGCGTACACCGGCAGTTTGGAATAAGGATTACCAGGTTTATGCGCAGACGTATTACACGGCGGTCGCGTTAAAGGTCCTCGACAGGGTCCATACGCAGATATTCAATGCAATGCACAAAGAGCAGCGAAGACTTAATACACCACAATTGATGGCAGGTTTTTTTGCAGACTTTGGCATTGAACCGGAAGATTTTGCCAAGACATATAGCTCGTTCGGTGTACGGGCGAGCTTGCAACAGGCTGACTCAAAAGGGAAAGCTTATCGATCTGGCGGCGTGCCTGCGCTGATTGTTAATGGCAAGTACCGGATTGAAAGTGGTATGGCAGGGAGTAACGCCGATATGCTCAGGATCGCAACCTATTTGATTGAGCAAGAACGAAAAGCAAAAGCGGGATCCTGACAACTGATTACGGTCAATCGATGATCGTTACAGGTTGTTCAGCAAAGATGAAACAGCGGCCACGAGGAAATACGACTAGGACGAAGTAAAAGGCAAATCCGTCAGTGTCTCTGGGGGGTTAGGTTCATCGAGGCCTCGTGATTCATCGACTCGCCGTTTGAGCTCTTTTCCTGGTTTAAAGTGTGGGACAAATTTACCCGCCTTGTGGATACCCACTTCACCTGTCTTTGGGTTCCTTACACTTCGTGGTTTCCGGTAGTGGTTAGAAAAGGTTCCGAATCCACGGATTTCTATCCTGTCGCCTGACGCCAGGCTGTTGGACATGATTTCGATAATCGTATGGACCGCGAGATCGACGTCTCGACTGGTGAGCTGATCCAGTCTATCGGACATACGCTTGATGAGTTCAGACTTGTTCATATTTCCAAATGGCGTTAGCCAAACTGCGAACCTATTTGTATATCATACGAAAATATTTACTAATATCAATAGTTTAACTTCAAAAATTAATGTGTTTAATTAATAGATGCCTTGATAAGTTTGAAATAGCAGGGCATGAGCTCGATAAAACTGTACAACTGCGTTGAATCAGCTACATGATTCAACTAGAATTCGCCATGGCGAAATCAGACCCCATCTCAGTTTTACTCCCCACTTTTCCAGATCCGTGTTCCAGATCCACGCTTCCTGTTCGCCTGTTCAATGATCCCTGCAGACCCTCTTGCATGGATACCTTGCAAAATTACTGCAACGACATCGCAAAGAAAATCGAAACGCACTGTTTCAATAACTGGAGTTAACAATGGCGACCATACTTGAAGACACTTCCCGAACTTTCTCGGAATACCTGTTGATTCCAAGGCTCACGCGAAAAAACCAAAGCCCTGATCTGGTTGATCTTGGAACACCTATAGCTGCTGTCGAGCAAAACAGCTTGCCCCGATTAAAAATCAACGCGCCAGTTGTCTCGGCCTGCATGCAGTCCGTGTCAGGTTCTCAGTTGTCTATCGCCCTTGCCCGGCAAGGTGGTCTGGGATTCATATTCTGTTCTCAACCCATTGAAAAACAGGCGGAGATGATACGCCAGGTAAAGGATCACAAAGCCGGATTTGTACAGAGTGATTCGAATGCCAGAACGGATACAACCCTGGCGGAGGTCATCGAACTGATGACGCACACTGGCCACTCGACGGTTCCGGTAACTTCGGATGGGACTTCGACCGGGCAAATGCTGGGAATCATTACCGATCAGGATTTCTGGGAATTTGAGGACGACCTGGGTCGAAGTGTTGGCGAGCATATGACCTATTTCAAAGATGTCATTCATGGGCGGGAGGGAATAAGCCTCAAAGAGGCCAACCAGTTGCTGCATAAACACAAAAAAGACTGTCTGCCGATTGTGGACAAGGATGATTGCCTGACGGCTCTCGTGTTCAAAAAAGACTATGAAGATCACCGCCGACATCCACAGGAAATGCTGGATGAGTCCAAGCGTTTGTGTGTCGGGGCTGGTATTAACACCCATGATTACCAGGAGCGCGTTCCTGTGTTGCTTGAGGCCGGTGCTGATGCCCTGTGTTTTGACTCATCTGATGGTTTTACGGAATACCAGTTGGAAGGCATTCGCTGGATTCGCGAGAATTCTGGCCCGGACGTCGTTATTGGAGGCGGCAATGTCATCTCCGCAGAGGGATTCGATTTTCTGGTGGAAGAAGGCGGTGTTGATTTTATCAAGGTCGGCATGGGCGGTGGATCTATTTGCATTACCCGCGAGCAAAAAGGGGTTGGCAGAGGTCAGGCGTCTGCGTTGTTGGAAGTCGCAAAACGTCGAGACGAATACCATACCGAAACCGGCCGTTATATCCCCTTGTGCTCAGATGGTGGCCTGGCGAATGATACTCAGATTGTAATTGCGCTCGCGATGGGGGCTGACTTCGTCATGATGGGTCGGTACTTTGCCATGACGGAAGAGAGCCCCACACCGAAGACTTCAATAAATGGGCAGATATATAAACCCTACTGGGGCGAAGGGACCGTGCGTGCCCAGAACTGGCAACGTTACGATGATGGGATGAATTCCAGAAAACTCGTATTCGAAGAAGGAGTCGATGCCTACGTCCCGCTTGTTGGCCCCCTCGCCGATGTGCTGAGTACCACGCTGTACAAGTTACGCGGGACGATGGTAAACGTAGGCTCGGACACCTTGTCAGAATTCAGGGATCGTGCGGTACTGACTCTGGTATCTGAACAGTCCGTCGTTGAGGGGGGAACATCGACCGTGTTTAAGTTCAACGCCAACCGGGAAATTGAAGATTCCAGTTGGGGGAATCCCATCTAAGGCGAATATGGTTCGGACTGAGGGTTTAGGTTACAATGCGCGTCGTTTTTAACTTGCTGGACTTGCGGGAACGAGTGCCAGAACGCCGACATGGCGAAAATAGACCTTAACCAGAGGTTCCCTAACAATCAGGAAAAGTTGTCGTGAAAAAAATCGGGATGCTATTGATTGCCACATGGGTAAACATATTGACCGCAGATGTTGTGTTCGCCGATACAGTAGAAGCCAGTATCATAGAGCGTATTCACAAGGTAGGTTCCGTCTGTATCGAAGGCGATAGTTGTGCTGCCGGGTCGAGCAACGGGGCGTCAGTTGTTGCGGTCAGTGGCGGTGGTGCAGAAGCAAACTACAAGAAAACCTGCTCAACCTGTCACGCAATTGGGGTGGCCGGGGCTCCAAAGCTGGGTGACGTGGCTTCCTGGGCGCCGAGAATCGCAAAGGGTATGGGGGTTTTGTACAGTAGCGTCATCAATGGTATGCCCCCTGGCATGCCTGCCAAGGGAATGTGTTTTACCTGCTCAGACGATGACCTTAAAGCCATTGTTGATTACATGGTTGATTCCACAAAGTAGAGCAACGGACTGGTTAACTCCGGTACAAAAATTAGGGCATTTGATATTGGTCCCGCTTCCTGAAACTCAGCGCCTCGGCGAGATGATTCGTACCGATCCACTCTTCGTCTGCCAGGTCTGCAATGGTGCGGGCGATCTTCAGTATCTTGTAATAGCCCCTGGCGGACAATCCCAGTTTATCCATTGCGTTGTCCAGCACTTGTTGGTCACTTTTCTGCAACGCACAGCTTCTGCCAGTTTCTCTGCTGGTGAGATAGGCGTTTAACTTTCCTGAACGCTGCCGCATCCGTCTCCGGGACGCATCGACTAATTCTGTTGCGTCGTAATGTTCCTTCTCATCCGGTTTTAAGCCAGGGTCTGAAAGTGCGCCTTTTGGCAGGGCAGGAACATCGACGTGCATGTCGATTCTATCCATGAGCGGCCCGGAAACCTTACCCCGATATCTTTCTACGCGATCCATGGTGCAGTTACAGCGACCTGAATTGTCGCCGAAATAACCGCAAGGGCAGGGGTTCATTGCAGACACCAGTTGGAACCTGGCGGGGTAAGTCACTTGATGACGGGCTCGACTGATGACAATTTTTCCTGATTCCAAAGGTTCCCTCAGGACCTCAAGCACCTGTCGTGAGAACTCCGGCAGTTCATCCAGGAACAACACCCCGAGATGAGCCAGAGAAATTTCACCAGGCTTCGGGGGGCTGCTGCCACCGACCAGGGCAATCCCGGAAGCGGTATGATGTGGAGCGCGAAATGGTCGTCTTCCCCAGGCGGCAAGGTCAAAAGAGTACTTTGATATGGATTGAATAGACGCAACTTCCAATGACTCTGGCGTGTTCATGGGTGGCAGCAAACTGGCGAGACGGCTGGCTAACATGGTCTTTCCGGTACCGGGAGGTCCGACGAAGAGGATGTTGTGAGCACCGGCTGCAGCAATTACAAGCGCACGTTTTGCGAGATGTTGTCCCCTGACATCGGATAGTAATCTGGTTGGCGTAACCGGTGGCACGTCGAAATCCTGGATGGCCCGGGTAAGCTGACTTTTATTGTTCAGGAATTCCACCGTGTCGAAAAGACTGGTGGCAGTCAAAACTTCAGTGTTGTCAGCTAAAGCCGCTTCATTGGCGTTGATACCGGGTACGATGAGCTGTCTCTTGCTGGTGACATTTTTGACAGTGGCAGGCAGGACACCCTGGATAGAACGCAGGCGACCATCCAGCGCCAGCTCACCCAGCAGTTCGAATCGAGATAGTCTGTCTACCGGAAGCTGGCCGTTTGCGCCCAGGATCGCCACGGCAATAGCCAGGTCGTAGCGACCACTCTGTTTGGGTAAATCTGCCGGGGCGAGATTAACGGTCACGCGTCTCAAGGGCATTTTGAAACCGGAATTCTGGATCGCAGCCTTGACCCGGTCTTTGCTCTCCTTAACAGCGGTTTCTGGTAAGCCGACGATCAGAATCTGCGGCAATCCCGCTGAAATATCAGCCTCGACGGTGACCAGCGGTGCGTCGATACCGATTTGTGCTCGAGAGTAGGTGATAGCGACGGTCATTCGCGGTCCTTTTTGAGTCACCGTAGTTTCACAAAAAACTGACGACGAGTTTGTAGGAGGAAGCGGATATTCCTGTGGGATATTTAATAGAGATTCATCATCATTATTCCCCAAAAAAGTGCACCCGGCTGGCTCACGGGGCTTAGGTATGCACCATAACAGGGCCTTCTATTTTCACGGTTTTTGTCGTCGTGGCGGCTAACCGACTGTTTTTTAAGGGTTTTGAGAACTTGGCATGTTCAATGCTCTATGCCAAGGACATATCAAACCACTGTAGTCAGTCATCTGTCGATTTCAACTGAATTATTTGAGTGGTTCGAATTACTAAATAGATGGGGGAAACAATGAATAAACTAAAAATGTTACTGCTGGGAAGTACTTTGTTACTTGGAGCTACAAACGCCGACGCTGAGATAAGTGGGAACGTGAGCCTGGGTTCCGACTATGTATATCGTGGTATTTCCCAGACAAACGAGAATCCAACCATCCAGGGTGGATTTGATTTTGAAAGTGAATCCGGTTTTTACGCGGGTACCTGGGCATCCAACGTTTCATTCGATGGCAGTGTCGAGATTGATGTTTATGCTGGTTTCGGTGGGAGTTTCAGCGAAGATTTTGGTTATGATATCGGCGTCCTGGCATACATATATCCAGATGATGGTCAAGGTGGAAATCCGGATAGCAGCTTCAACGAGATTTATGGCAGTCTTTCATTTAAGGACTTTACACTGGGTCTAGCCTACTCTCCCGACTTCTTCTTTGAAACGGGCGCTGCAACCTATGTTTACGTTGATTATGAACTGGGACTGCCGAATGATTTTGGACTCGGATTTCACATCGGCAGTCAACAGATCGATGAAAATACTCAATTTGGGACAGTTGATTATCTTGAGTATTCAATAGGGCTGAGCAAGAGTATTGCTGAAATTGATGTATCGCTTACCTGGTACGATACCGATTTATCGAAGACAGAATGTTTTGGCGGTTCTGAAATTTGTGAGTCAAGATTTGTTTTAGCCATTGGAAAGAGTTTGTAATTTAGTTACATTTGCCAGATAAATAATAAAGGCATCCTGAATAGGAGAAATACATGAAATTAGTCACAGCAATCATTAAGCCCTTCAAGCTTGACGATGTCAGAGAAGCGCTATCAGAAATTTCCGTTCAAGGTATGACGGTCACTGAGGTTAAGGGTTTTGGTCGTCAGAAAGGCCATACAGAGCTCTATCGTGGCGCCGAATACGTTATTGATTTTCTACCGAAGGTTAAGATTGAAGTCGCGATTTCAGATGAGTCTCTTGATGCGGTAATCGAAGCGATTACCGGGGCGGCGAATACCGGTAAGGTTGGCGATGGAAAAATATTCATCACGACGCTTGAAGATGTTATTCGGATTCGCACGGGTGAGACCGGCGGCGAGGCTGTCTAACATCTGACGACTTGAATTTACCTGGGGGGCTGTCACCGGCCAGTTTCAGGTTTTTCGCACAGAAAGGGACGTTTTACGTCCCTTTTTTTCCCGTTTTTTATGCGTACCACCAGGTTGTATTCATGGGTGATAACACGATGTGCATAATCGGGACTTTATCGGCGTAGTAACCTCTCTATAATAATAGTAATTTCTTGCAGAGCAGCATTGACTTAATGAGATACAAGAGCACGAGAGGCGGTGTGACTAATGTTACGTTCAGGGATGCCGTTATCATGGGATTGGCACCGGACGGCGGATTGCTGCTCCCGGAGCAGATACCCGATGTCGCAGAAGAATTGGTGCAATGGCAGAACCTTGGCTACGCGGAACTGGCGTATGAAGTGATGTCATACTATATCGATGACATTGACCCGGAAACACTCAGGGAGATTATCGAACGGAGCTACGCTACTTTTGACCATGAACTAGTAACGCCTGTTCGCAATGTGGGTGATGTTCATATCCTTGAGCTTTTTCACGGACCAACCCTGGCTTTCAAAGATGTTGCGTTACAATTCCTTGGCAATATTTTCGAACACATCCTGACTGAGCGACAAACCACCGTGAATATCCTCGGGGCAACCAGTGGGGATACCGGCAGCGCTGCTATCGCCGGGATTCGCGGTAAGTCAAACATCAATATTTACATCATGTTTCCTGAGGGCAAGACCAGTACGATCCAGGAACAGCAGATGACCTCTGTTCTGGACAATAATGTTCACAATATTGCAATCAACGGCAGTTTCGATGACTGCCAGTCATTGATGAAATCAGTCTTTAGTGACCTGGAATTCAAGCAGTCCCATAACCTGGCTGCCGTTAATTCGGTTAACTGGACGCGCGTCCTCGCCCAGATTGTTTACTACTTTTCCGGCTACTTTCAGATAGGGAGTCCGCTGCATTTTGATGTTTGTGTTCCTACGGGGAATTTTGGAAACATACTGGCCGGGTTCCTGGCCAGGAAGATGGGCTTGCCGATTCGCCGTTTGATACTTGCGACTAACAGCAATGATATTTTGGCGCGATTCTTTAATTCCGGTGTGTATGAACGAGGCCCTGTGAATTTTACCCACAGCCCGGCCATGGATATTCAGGTCTCAAGTAATTTTGAGCGATACCTGTACTACAAGTGTGATGAAAACCCGACCAAGCTGAGCGAGTTTATGCAGGGTTTTGCAGATACCGGCCGAGCTGAAATGCGGTTCAACTCAAGCAGGTTCGATCCGGTCTTCCGAGCAGCATCGGTAAGTGATGAAGAAACCAGAAATACGATTAAGCGCTACTTTGACAGCCACCAGTATGTGGTTGATCCGCACACAGCCGTTGGATTGGCGGTGGCGGCACGATTCCGGGATGACACCGTACCGTTACTTGCTCTGTCTACGGCGCATCCAGCCAAATTCGAGGATGTCATGGCAAATGCCCTGCCGGGGTCTGCTATTACGCATCCAACCCTGGAGGCGTTAAAAGGGCTGCCCACAAGAAAGAAACTACTTGATGCCCATGTCGCTGAAATCAAATTACTGATTGAAACGAGTGGGTGAACCAGGGACCTTCCACCCTCTCCGCAGCAGGTTATCTATTCTCAGTCAGCCTCCTGGTCAACCTAGTCAGCTCGGCTGCTGGCAACAAAGATGGCAGAGTATTCCTCGCGAGTCAGGCCACCATCGCCATTGCGATCGAGTTTGTCGAAATTTTGTGCCAGGCGTTTACCTGGCCGACCTTTTAATTCGCTCTTCTGGAGGATATCGTCGAGGTTGTCATCCAACATGCCAAACAGTCGGGTTGAATTCAGCATCTTCGCGAACTCAGGTTTAAGACTATCGGTTGTCTCTTCCTTCCATCGATAACTGAGCGCGGTGAACAACATTTCTTCATGTGACTGCTCGCCCCAGGTTATACGCAGAGACGGGTCGGGATTGGCAAAGTTCTGGGCCGAATTGTCGTATTCATATCGAGCTACCAGTTTTGAACCAGCTGGGATATCAATGGGCTCTTCAAATCCATAGGCACGTTGCCAGTTAAAGTCGTATCTGGGCAGTGAAAGCAGCATTTCCTCGGAGCCATCCGGATAACGAATCGAAAGGGTCGAAGACTGCCCCCGGTAATGCGCATGGGGAAATGCGTAATAGAGCAGTGCATCGCGGGGAAATTCCACGTAGGCAGTTTCCTTGTGACGGGCAGTTTCCGGTGGAATATCAATTGATGCATCCAGGATCACGGTGGCACGTTGCATCAGGCCTGGCAATTCGTCGTCCTTGTAGAAATACAGGCCAATCTGGGAGCGATCTGTGACGGACTTTCCAAAGGGCGTGTAGTGTATTTGGAGGCCGATAACGCCACCCACCGGGATCAGCGTCCCGACATTGTCCCGGGAAATAAAAGACTCGGCACCGACAGCATAACCCCCCACTGATGCACCCCAACGAGATTCACTGCTTTTCCCATTCTCGGGTATCTCTTTCATATGTCCAGTGAGCACATGATGTACTGATTCCCGGGAGCCTACTTTGACGGTGCTGGCACGTAACCACCTGGGTTCTGTGAGTGGATTGGCAATCACTGGCCGCTGGTAATCAACGATACCCGTCGCAGGAACCTCGAACGCAGGGATATCCAGGACGATGTCGGGTTGGCCAAGGGGCCAGTCCTGAATTGGCTCGCGCGGCTCCGCCAGTGGATCTGAACCCTCGCCACGCGGGGCACCGGCTTCAATCCAATGTACCAGGGTTTTGATTTCCTCGGCATCAAGGCTTCGATCGCCAATAAAGTGGCCGATGTTAGGGTCTGAATGCCATGGAGGCATGCGGTCGGTACGAATGACTTCACGAATCATGGGAGCGAAACCCGTGACCATTGCATAGCTGTTCATCGCCCAGGGACCGATACCCCCTTCCTGGTGACAGCTGACGCAGTTTTCTTCCAGGATGGGTGCGATGGTATCGTGGTAGGAAATATTTGCGTGTTGTGCCTGCTGCCCGCGTTCCGGGAAGTTAATCAGGCAGCCTGGTGCGTCTACCTGGGCGACTGTGATCTGTACACCGTTAATCACTGCATCCAGGGCATCAACCAGGTATTTATGTTCTGCCTCTGCCTTCTGATTTTCGTAAGTCAGGCGATCATCGACAGGACCGTGGTAGACAACCCGCCGACTGGAGGGATCGATAACAAATATCTCTGCGGTACGCGTGACATTCAGGGATTCTCCCACCAGCTGATACTCGTCGACCAATACCTGCATATCGAAGCCAAACTCCTCAACCTCGGCTGTGATGCTGGCGGCGTTATCCTGAATATTGGAATTCAGCAGAAAAAACTTAACACCTTTGTCCGCATATTCATCTCGCACGACACGCAGGGCTGGCATGGCGTTGCGAACGATCGGACAGCCATTGCCCTGGGTCATGAGGACAATGGCTGACGCATTGCTGTAGTAGCTCAGGCTATGGGCAGCACCCCTATGGTCCAGCAATTGGAAGTCATCAACCTGCATGCCGATAATATCCTCCAGAACCTGCGCCTTCTGCGCTACAACTGCAGGGGTCGCAGAGGCTTCTGCTGCTTCTTCGGTTGCCTGTTGACCGCAGGCAGTTAACAGAAATGCGCTGAATAGAAGCGGAGTCATGGCGCTAAGGCCTTGTGTTCGAGATTTCATGGTGTTGTTCCTTATTGCGAATCAGGAGTACCAGACCGCAGAATCTGACGTCGAGGATAGATATCAAAGCGTTATGATGTTACAAAAACACCCCGATTTCCAGCGTCAATGGATCTTTGCAACCGCATCTGGAAGTTGAGAAATATCGGTGATCGTTACATCTGCCTGATGCTCTCCAGGCGTTTTGGTGCCCCTGTCCATCCAGATTGCATGCAAACCGGCGTTTTTAGCAGCGTCGACATCCAATTTTGGATCGTCACCAACATAGATCATTTCATGGGGATCCACCCCGGCGTGTTGTAAGGCGGCAGAAAACAGGTGCGGTTCCGGTTTAGGTGCACCGACTTCTTCGGCTGTAAATCCAAAACTGAACAGCTGGTCGAGGCCGAGGCGTTGGATGTCGGCGTTGCCATTGGTTAGGGCCGCCAGCGTGTAATGGCGAGAGAGGTCCTGGAGCACTTCCCAGGTGCCGTCGAATAATTCGATCTGATTGCGTGCGTGCAGAAACACTTCCATTGCCTGGTGCGACAGGTCTATCGCCCTGGGCGAAGCAATATGGCTTAAGCGCAACGCGCGTTCGATGATACAGCGCCGGAATTCGGTAATTTGTTTGACGAGGCCTGGATTTTCATCGAGTACCTGCTTGCGTAGCGCACGCATGGTTTCTACGCTGTATTTAAGAGCAGGCACCTCGTTTGCCAACCATAAATTGAGTTGCGCTTCTGCATGGCGAATAACAGGGGCAACGTCCCACAAGGTGTCATCCAGGTCAAACCCGATTATCTTAATCATGGAATATCATCGACTGGTCTTTTTTGTGCCCTTGGGTGAGCCTTGTCATAAACTTCTGTCAGATGCTGGAAGTCCAGATGTGTATAGATCTGGGTAGTCGAGATATCTGTATGACCTAACAGTTCCTGTACAGCGCGGAGATCCTGGCTGGACTCCAGTAAATGGCTGGCAAATGAATGCCTAAGCATGTGTGGGTGTAACTTGCCTTGAATCCCCTGCATTGTCGCCCATTTACTCACGCGTCGCTGAACAGTACGGGGGTTAATCCGCTTACCCCTTTCGCTGATAAACAGTGCTAACGAATCATCAATGGTTTTGTTGTTTGTGGGTAAATCTTCCCTTATGGACAACCAGTTTTTAAGCGCCTGTAGTGCAGCTGAGCCTACCGGTACCAGACGCTCTTTACTTCCCTTTCCCAGAACACGTATGGTTCCGTCATGCCAGTCGACACTGTGCAGGTCGGTCCCAACGAGCTCGCTAAGCCTCAAGCCGGAAGAATAAAACAACTCCAGCATGGCGTGGTCCCGAAGGCTATGCCACTTTGTCTTTATCAGACCTGTTTTGCCGTGAATGGTCGAAGTGGTGTTCAACAGTTGAGAGACCTGGTCGGTGTCGAGTGTTTTGGGAAGTTTTTTTGAGGACTTGGGCGCTGTTATCTCCAGGGCCGGGTTTTTCCTGACGAGACCTTCAGCAATCAGGTAGTGATAAAAAGTTCTGAGTGCAGATAGTCGTCTCTGCTGGCTTTTGCCGGATATGCCCTGGCGGTGGTTCTGGGCAACATAGTGACGAAGTTGATGGCTGGTAAATGCTGCCCAGCTCTGAATCTCCTGGGCTTGCAAATACTCCACGAGGTGAGCCAGGTCATGCCGGTAGCTTTTAATGGTGTTGGGGGATAAGCCACGTTCATGAGTGAGGTGAGCCAGAAAAGTAGATACCGGTTCTGGCAATGGTTTGGAGTTCATCTGACACCTAACTCAGGTCAACAAACCGCGGTAGTAATCGAGACAGGGTATCCGCAATGAAACCGACAAACAGAGTTCCCATGCCAGGTTGAAAGTACTGTGGATCACCGCTGCCAATGGCGAGTAAAGCCAATTGTTGCCTGTCCCGCTTTACGGGCATAACGGCAGCTGATTTTACCCGGGTGCTTTGATTGTGAAACAGGAATTCCTGCTCCGTGGGTCGCAGCACGCCAAGCGTGGGTTTTTTACTTTTCATCAATGTGCCCACATATTTCCGTGCTTCGTCTTCAGGCACAGCCGAGGTGAAATGATTCAGCTTGCGGGGGCTCTGTTCGAATGCAATAAGGCTGTAAGCGCTGCACTTGAAATCGTTTCGAAAGCTCTGTTCCAGGGCTGCAAAAAATTCTTCTGAATCTTTGGCGTCAACCAGTGAAAGTATTAATTTCTTACAGTTAGTGAAGATCGCGTCGTTGTCTTTAGCTGCCTGGATAAAACTATCCAGCTTTTTCTTGTCGTCACGATTGCGTTCCCGCAACAGAGCAACCTGTTTCTCCACCAGCGAAACCGCTCCGCCTTGCTGGTGCGGCAGATTCATTTGAAGAATCAGTTTATCTTGATTGGTAAAAAAATCCGGATGTTTGTCCAGATAGTCAGCAACCAGGTTCTCATCTAGTTCACTGGTTGTCATTTTTGCTTCTTTGTTCATGTTTGTCTTGGTGCCAGGTTTGTTTTGCTTTTTTGTCTTTCGCGAGCGAGCTCTGGTCCGATACTCTTGTACAATAGTTCTGGTCAAATAGTTATATGTGTAAACGCCCCTCGTAGACCCGGCTCGCAGGTCCCGTCATCTTAACGTTTGCGTCATCTCCTTGCCATTCGATTCTAAGATTTCCCCCCGGAAGAGAAACGTCGACTGATTCGTCCAATAATCCCTGCAACCGGCCGGCGACTACGGCAGCACAGGCACCGCTGCCGCAAGCCTGGGTTTCACCGACACCGCGCTCAAATACTCGCAGGCTAATACTCCCACGGGACTGGATTTGCATAAATCCAACGTTAACCCGTTCCGGAAACCGATCATGTTTTTCGATGATAGTTCCGAGTTGCACGACGGGCGCGGTCTCTACATCGTCTACAACGATGACAGCATGGGGATTACCCATATTGACGGTCGTAACATCAACATGACTGATGGTACTGCAGAGGGGCAGGTTAACCTCCAGCGGATAAAGTATCTGGGCGCGATCCGTGATGAAGGGAATTCCCTCTGGTTGTAAAACAGGTGGACCCATATCAACGGTGATGTTGCCGTCCTTCTCCAACTTGCAGCTGATAATGCCAGTATTGGTCTGGAGTTTTATGCAGGTTTTGGTCGTCAGACCCCGGTCCCGGACAAATCGTAGAAAGCACCGGGCACCGTTACCGCATTGCTCGGCTTCGGTGCCGTCTGCATTGTAAATCCGGTACTTGAAATCGACTTCAGGATCGTCCGGCGGTTCGACGGTTAGTAACTGATCAAAACCAACGCCCAGGCGCCGGTCTCCAAGCAATTTTATTTGCTCACGGTGAATAGTGACGCTTTGGCTAATCAGATCCAGGAACACGAAGTCATTGCCTAACCCGTGCATCTTGGTAAATCGAAGCAACATTGTATTGATCCCGTCTTGCGTAAAGAGCTACCTATACGGTAACTGTACCTATGCAGGACACCACACTAGATTACCCCGGCGATAACTTAATGCAACTAATGACGTGGCCATGCTCTTAAAATGCCGTGCTACTGAAAGAGTAGCAAACTATCGCCAACTCAGCATTTGTATATTCGTTCGAGTCTGAGCTGGTCTTCAATAGTCTCTCTTTCTCGAACTGACTGACTGTTGCTTTGGCTAACGATAACCTCGGC